>Ga0080006_1128690_pt1 | contig 109119 bp, 100 predicted proteins | sample RS3BMetagenome_FD_69209 | JGI IMG/M metagenome (GOLD analysis project Ga0080006, IMG submission 69209) | Ferric oxide microbial mat and aquatic microbial communities from Rainbow Spring, Yellowstone National Park, USA - RS3B (SPADES... ...
TGCTATCGGCGGGAAGAATGACCACGTTGTCGACCTCAAAGGTCTGACCTACTGCCGCACAGACGGCCTTGTCGGCGTTCTTCCCGCCCCCAACCAAACCCTTGTTCAGTGCCCTCCTAGATGGGTTGTGTCGACCAGGTGATTGCGGTCCGGTGCGACAAGAGCAGGTTTACGCCGTAGTCGGACTGGGGGAGCAGACTTATCCGCGGCTGGATTTTTTGCCGCTCGGGCTGGTCTCCCGGCCGGCCGGTATTCAGCAACGTGCCGCCCGGCCGGCGCGCGAGCTACCAGAGTAGCCAACTGGGCAGAACATATCCGCAGGTCACAGTGCTGCGATAGAACGAACCAACCAGTCAGAGCCGTTTCGGTTAAGCGGCCGTTACCGCAGGTGAACAGTTGTTGCTGTCGGGTGAACAGTTACCGACACATGGCTTCCGGATCAGCGCGGAGCCGTACTCGCGGCTACTCTCATGCACGGACAGATTGGCGGATCGATCGAGAGATAAGGAAACAGAAATGTCGTTCGTGACCACCCAACCGGAGGCCTTGTCGGCAGCAGCCACCAGCCTTCAGGGTATCGGCGCGGGTATGCAGGCTCAGAATGCGGCTGCTGCGGCTCCCACAACGGGTGTGGTGCCCGCTGCCGCCGACGAGGTTTCAGCGCTCACGGCCGCCCAGTTCGCCGCGCACGCGCAGCTCTACCAGGCCGTCAGCCAGCAGGCCGCCGCCATCCACGAAATGTTCGTCAACACGTTGGGCACCAGCGCCGGTTCCTACGCCGCTACCGAAGCTGCCAACGCAGCCGCTGCCGGCTGAGTAACGCCAATGAAGCTCGTCCCACTGTGGCGCCACACACGGTGGCTGCCAGCTAGCGGGAAAGGGGGGATCAGCCGTGTGTTGCAAGTCGGCGGTGACCTCTGGTAACTCGTCCGACTTTTTTGTTCGTCGCAATCGATCACTACACAAGCAAGGAGACAAGTAAGTGCCTACGCGTTTTATGACTGACCCGCACGAGATGCGGTCCATGGCGGGTCGTTTCGACACCCACGCCCAGACTGTCGAGGACGAGGCCCGCAAGATGTGGGCGTCAAGCCAGAACATCGCGGGTGCGGGCTGGAGCGGCACGGCGCAGATGACGTCGCACGACACCATGGGTCAGATGAACACCGCGTTCCGCAACATCGTGAACATGCTGCACAGCGTGCGTGACGGGCTGATCCGCGACGCCAACAACTACGAGGCCCAAGAGCAGGCCTCGCAGCAGATCCTGTCCAGCTAGCCCACTACAAGCGTAAACTTTCCAGGTAAGGAGGACATACATGTCGATCAGTTACCAGTTCGGTGATGTCGATGCCCACGGCGCGCTGATCCGCGCTCAAGCCGCCTCATTGGAGGCCGAGCACCAGTCCATCGTGCGCGATGTGCTGGCTGCCGGTGACTTCTGGGGTGGCTCGGGTTCGGTGGCCTGCCAGGAGTTCATCACCCAGTTGGGTCGCAACTTCCAGGTCATCTACGAGCAGGCCAACAGCCACGGTCAGAAGGTGCAGTCGGCCGGCAACAACATGTCGAGCACCGACTCCGCCGTCGGCTCCAGCTGGGCCTAAATAGTCACCACACTGCGCGGCAGCACACCCAACCCGGTGTGCTGCCGCGTAGTGCGATTACCGCGCAAGCCGAGACACGAGAGTAGTGATGGATCAAACCACCCGGACCGATATCACGGTCAACGTCGAGGGTTTATGGATGTTGCAGGCGTTGCTGGATATCCGCCACGTCGCACCCGAACTGCGCTGCCGGCCATTCGTTTCCACTGATTCGATGGACTGGCTCAACGAGCACCCCGGCATGGCGGTGATGCGCGAGCAGGGCATCGTGACGGGCGAGACGGTCGACGAGTCGATCGCGGCTCGAATGCGGGTCTTGGCCGCACCGGACCTTGAAGTCGTCGCCCTGCTGTCGCGGGGCAAATTGCTCTACGGGGTCAAGGAAAAGGAAGACGGCAGCGAAGACGAGCCGGTGGGCTCCCGCGACATCCCGGACAACGAGTTCCGCGTGCTGCTGGCCCGCCGCGGCGGCCATTGGGTCTCGGCCGTGCGCGTCGGCGACGAGATCACCATCGACGACGTCTCGGTCGCCGACACAGCGTCGATCGCAGCGCTGGTGTTCGACGCGCTGGAATCGATTCACCACGCCGAACCGGCGGCAATCAACGCGGTCAACGTGCCGTTGGAAGAGATGCTGGAGATCACGAAAGCTTGGCAGAGTTCCGGTTTTAACGTGTTCTCCGGCGGCGATCTGCGGCGCCTCGGCATCAGCGCGGCGACGGTGGCAGCCCTCGGCCAGGCGCTGTCAGATCCGGCGGCCGAGGCCGCGGTCTACGCGAGGCAATACAAGGACGACGCCAAGGCGCCCAGCGCGTCGGTGCTGTCACTGAAGGACGGATCAGGCGGCCGCATCGCGATGTATCAGCAGGCGCGTACCGCCGGGTCCAATGAGGCCTGGCTCGCCATTTGCCCCGCCACCCCGCAGTTGGTTCAGGTCGGGATAAAGACGGTCTTGGAGACGCTGCCCTACGGCGAGTGGAAAACGCATAGCAGAGTTTAACCAATTGTTACGCAGAGACCATGCACGGCAACGAGTTTCAGTGCAGCATTCACTCAAGGTGCAGATGCCGCGAAATGCTCTAGAATTTGCTCAACAATTGGGATCAGGCGTCACAATTACACCTAGCGAGGCACGACACATGGACACCGAATTCGTCGACAGAGGGGTTGCACAATGACCGCAGTTGCCGAGGCCCCCCAGCCTGGCCTGGAGGCAGTCTCATCGCCACAGGCCGTCGTGGTGGGCATCATCGCCGGCGAGGGCGCGCAAATCGGCGTGCTGCTCGACGCCAATGCGCCAATCTCAGTGATGGTCGACCCATTGCTCAAGGTCGTCAACGTGCGACTGCGGGAACTGGGTTTGCCGGCGCTGGAAGCCAAACAACGCGGCAGGTGGGCGTTGTGCCTGGTCGACGGCACGCCGCTACGGGCCGCCCAGTCATTGGCCGAGCAGGACATCTACGACGGCGACCGGGTGTGGCTGCGGTTTGTTGAAGACACCGAGCACCGCTCACAGGTCATCGAGCACATCTCGACGGCCGTCTCGGTGAACCTGAGCAAGCGGTTCAGTTCCGTCAACCCGACGGTGGCCATCCAGGTCGGTGCGGCGATGGTCGCGGTCGGCGTGCTCTTGGGGTCGGTGCTGCTGGGCTGGTTCCGTTACAAGCACGAGTCCTGGGTTCCCGCGCCGTACGCTTTTGTGATCGCGGTGCTCGCCTGCACCGTCGCGCTGCTGATCCTGAACCGCGCGCACACGCCGCAGAACCGGCGCGCCGGCGACATGCTGCTGTGGAGCGGCGTCGGGCCGCTTGCGATCGCCGCCGCATCTGCTCCGCCCGGACCGGTCGGCTCGCCTCACGCGGTAATGGGATTTGCCGTCACCACCGTGGCCGCAATGATGATCATGCGGTTCACCGGCCGTCGACTGGCGATCGGTACCGCGGTCGTCACGGTGTCGTTGATCGCGACGATCGCGAGCCTGTTCCGGATGGCCTTCGACACCGGTGCCGTGACGCTGTTGACGTCGATCCTGCTGGTCTGCGTGTTCGGCTACCACAGCGCACCGGCGATGTCTCGCTGGCTGTCGGGTATCCGGCTGCCGGTCTTCCCGTCGGCCACCAGTCGCTGGGTGTTCGAAGCCCGGCCTGACCTGCCGACCACCGTCACGCACGATGTCGACGGCGGCCGTCCGACCCTGGCGGGCCCCGAGTCCATTCAGGACGTCGTGCTGCGGGCCGAGCGCGCTCGCTCGTTCCTGACCGGACTGCTGGTTGGGTTCGGCGTGCTGACCATCTTCTCGCTGGCCGGCGTATCTGACCCACGGACCGCCGACCGCTGGCTGCCGCTGCTGCTGGTCGCCTCCACTGCGGGCTTCTTGATGCTGCGTGGTCGTTCCTACGTCGACCGTTGGCAGGCAATCATTCTCGCGGTGACGTCGGTCCTGATTGTCGGCGCGGTCATCATTCGCTACTCGTTGGTGTTGTCCTCGACGGCCTCGGTTTCGGTCACAGCCGGCCTCGCAGTGCTTCTGCCCGCAGCTGGATTGACGGCAGCGGCCACCGTGCCCAACACCATCTACAGCCCGTTGTTCCGGAAGCTCGTCGAATGGGTCGAATACCTCTGCCTTATGCCGATCTTCCCGCTGGCGTTGTGGTTGATGAATGTCTATGCCGCGATCCGGTACCGGTAGTCGCCGAGGCGTGGCGATCGCAAACGCGGCCAAGCTGGGCGCAGCGGGTCGCCACGTCACACTGAAGCCGCTTCGTGCGGCTGCAGTGACGGCCACTACGCTGATCGTCGCGTCGATCGCGCTGTCCGGTTCACCGGCCTACGCGATCAACCCTCCGGTTATCGATCCGGCTGCGACGCCGGCCAACAGCCCGCCTGGCCCGCCTCAGCCGATGAAACAGAACTCCTACTGCACCGAGGTCGGCGTCTTGCCCGGCACCGACTTTCGAGTCCAGCCGAAGTACATGGACATGCTCAATCTGCCCGAGGCGTGGAAGTTCGGTCGCGGCGCCGGGGTGAAGGTTGCCGTCATCGACACCGGTGTCACGCCACATCCGCGGTTGCCGCATCTGATTCCCGGCGGTGACTACGTGATGGCCGGCGGCGACGGGCTGTCCGACTGCGATGCGCATGGCACGCTCGTCGCGTCGATGATCGCCGCATCGCCCGGTACGGCCGGGACACCCGGGGCCCCGGGGCCACGTCGACCACCGCCGGTGCCCACCAAGGAACCACCGCCGACAGCGCCGCCGCAGACCATCAGCGTCGTACCGCCGCCGCCGCAGACCATCACCATGGTTCCGGCACCGCCACCGGAGCCGCAGTCGGAGGGTGCTCCACCCTGCCCGTGGTGCCCGCCGGCACCGAAGGCGGGCGAAGCGGCCAGCCACGACCGCGGCACGGCGGTACTGCCCAAGCTCTCCAGCAGCAAGCACGGCACAGTGGTCTCGGTGGATTACCCGCGGCCGGCCGCGCCTCCACGACCGCTGGACCCACCACCGCAGCCCGCGCCGAGTGACGCCTACACCGGGATCGCCCCGGATGTCGAACTGATCTCAATCCGGCAATCCAGCCAGGCTTTTGGACTCAAGGACTCCTACACCGGCGACGAGGACCCGCAAACGCGGCAGAAGCGGGACAACATTTTGACCATGGCGCGCGCGATCGTGCATGCCGCCGACATGGGCGCCCGGGTCATCAACATCTCCGAGGTGATGTGCATGAGCGCGCGCAGCATCATCGACGCTCCTGACCTCGGCGCGGCGGTGCGTTACGCCGCGGTCGACAAGGATGCCGTCATCGTCGCCGCCGCAGCTGACACCAGCCAGCGCGACTGCAAACAGAATCCCTTGATTGATCCGTTGCACCCCAACGACTCTCGCGGTTGGAACGCCGTGACCACGGTCGTGACGCCATCGTGGTATAGCGACTACGTTTTGACCGTCGGCGCGGTGGACTCCTCCGGCGCGCCCATGGAGAAACTGAGTGTCGCCGGGCCGTGGGTCGGAATCGCAGCGCCCGGTACCGACGTGGCCGGCCTCTCGCCGCGAGATGACAGCCTGATCAACGCAATTGACGGTCCGGACAACACGTTGCTGGTACCGTCCGGGACCAGCTTCGCGACCGCGATAGTGTCCGGCGTGACGGCTCTGGTGCGGGCCAAGTACCCGAACCTGTCTGCGCATCAGATCATCGACCGCCTGACTCGCACTGCGCGGGCACCTGCTCGCGGGGTCGACAACCAGATCGGCTACGGGATCATCGACCCGGTTGCCGCGCTGACCTGGGATGTACCCGAAGGTTCTGTCCTGCCGAAGGATTCGGCGAAGCCACTGGCGATGCCGCCCGCCCCTGCCCCGCGCAACATGACTCCGGTGTGGGTCGCCGCTGGCGGGTTGGGTGGGGCGTTGGTACTGGCCGGTCTCGTCTTCGGCGGAGCCGTCTTGATGAGAAAGACAGCAGGGAGACAAGAATGAAAGCGCAACGTGAGTACGGGCTGTCGCTCTCGTGGCCGCGAGTCACCACGGTGTTCCTGATTGACGTTGCGCTGCTGGTCATCACCAGCAACTTGCCCGACTCGTGGCAAGCGGGCCGCAACCTCTGCTTCTGGATCGGTGTCGCTCTGGCGGTAATCGTCACCATCGTCGCCCTGCTGACCAACGGGGGAGTGCCTGTTTCGTCGGCTCCGATCGTGCGGGTCCGGAATTGGTACGCCGATCCGGAGGCGTTGACCATCGGCTGCACACCGCCCACCGATCACCGCCGTCAGTTCAGCCGCGACACGGTCGGAATCCGAGAGTACGACGGCCAACTGGTTGCTGTGATCGCCGTCGACGGTGCGGGTGAGGCCGGCAGGCATCGTCATCGGGACGAGGCCTCGACAAGTATCCCACTGGAAACCGTGGTCGCATCGCTCCGTCAGTTCGACGTCCGCCTGGACAGCGTCGACATTGTCTCGGTCGGAACACGCCACGCCAACAACGGCGTTCAGTCGGCCGTCAGCGACGACTTCGGCGGTGGTCGCGATCGACGCCCGATCGAAGAACGCAAGACCTGGCTGGTGGTGCGGATGAACCCTCAGCACAACGTGAGTGCCGTCGCTGCCCGTGACTCGGTGGCATGCACCCTGGCCGCTGCCGTCGAGCGTCTGGCTCACGACCTGGACGGAGGCAGTTGCGTTGCCCGGCCGCTGACCGCCGAGGAAATCGTCGCTGTCGACGGTGAGGTGCTGGCCGGGCTGCAACCGGCTCACATCCGCCCGTATTGGCGCTACCTGAAGACCCCGGACGGCTTCGCGACCAGCTTTTGGGTGTCTCCTGGCGACATCAGCAGCGAGACGCTCGAGGAGTTGTGGCTCACCGACGCCGATGTCACCGTAATGACGATTCGCATCATCGCGTCAGGTCACGAAGCCGACGTGTCGGTGTGGGTGCGCTACCACAGCCGCGCGCGCCTGACCAAAGAGGCTTTCAGCGGATTGAACCGACTGACCGGGCGTCAGCTCGGCGCGGTGGCCGCCAGCCTCCCGGCACCGACGTCAGGCCGGCCGCTGCCGATGCCGCGCCGCACGTTGACTCACAGCGAGGACATTGTGGTTCCGGTTGGTGCAACGGCGGGCACGCAGGCGAGCGGCGCCGAAGCCTTACGATGACAGGATGACGCGACCGCAGACCACCGCGCAGGACTCCCGCAATGCGATGGTCGCGGGTCTCCTGGCGTCCGGTATTTCAGTCAACGGGCTTCAGCCCAGCCACAATCCGCAGGTGGCCCTGCGAATGTTCACGACGGCCACCAGTCTCGACCCGCAAATGTGCGACGCCTGGCTGGCGCGGCTGCTGGCCGGTGACCAAAGCATCGACGTGCTCACCGGCGCGTGGCAAGCCGTCAAGACCTTCGGCTGGGAGATCCGCCGGTTGGGATTGACGGAGCTGGAGTTCCGCCCCGAAGTTTCCGACGGGATGTTCCTGAAGCTGGCGGTCACCAGCGCGGAGTCGCTGGCCGCCGGCTATGCGGCCGCCCTGACCGAGACGAAGCGGTACGCCGAAGCGGCCGCTCTGCTGGATTCGATCACACCGCGGCACGGCTCGGACGAGGAACTGATCAGGTATGTGCGCGGGCTGCTCTATTTCCGTACCGGCCGCTGGCCGGACGTGCTCGTCCAGTTTCCGCCGGGGGCCGGCTGGCGTCACCCCGAACTGAAGGCCGCCGGGGCGGCGATGGCCACCACCGCGCTGGCGTCGCTCGGCGTGTTCGAAGAGGCAACCCGACGGGCTCAAGAAGCCATCGAGGGCGACCGTGTGCCCAGCGCGGCCAACGTCGCGCTCTACACCCAGGGGATGTGCTTGCGGCACCTGGGCCGCGAAGAAGAGGCCGTCGAGAACCTGCGCCGGGTGTACTCGCGCGACGCGAAGTTCACGCCGGCCCGCGAGGCGTTGGACAATCCGAGCTATCGGCTGGTGCTGACCGATCCGGAAACCATTGAGGCACGGACAGATCCGTGGGACGCAGACAGTGCACCGACCCGCGAGCAAGCCGAGGCCGCCCGGCACGTCGAGATGGCCAAAAAGTATCTGGATGAAGGCGATGCCGAGCTCAATGCGATGCTCGGCATGGAAGCGGCCAAGCGCGAAATCAAGCTGATCAAGTCCACCACGAAGGTGAACCTGGCCCGGGCGAAGATGGGCCTGCCGGTCCCGGTGACGTCGCGCCACACCTTGCTGCTGGGGCCGCCCGGCACCGGCAAAACATCTGTGGCGCGGGCGTTTTCGAAGCAACTGTGTGGCCTGACCGTGCTGCGCAAGCCGCTGGTGGTGGAGACCAGCCGGGCAAAGTTGTTGGGCCGCTATATGGCAGATGCGGAGAAGAACACCGAGGAGATGCTCGAGGAAGCGCGCGGCGGAGCCGTCTTTTTCGACGAAATGCACAACCTGCACGAGAGCGGCTACTCCACGGGCGACGCCTACGGTAACGCGATCATCAACACCTTGCTGCTCTACATGGAGAACTATCGAGATGAACTGGTGGTTTTCGGAGCCGGGTACGCCAAGGCGATGGACAAGATGCTCGAAGTCAACCAGGGTCTGCGACGCCGGTTTTCCACCGTCATCGAGTTCTTCAGCTACAACCCGAAGGAACTTGTCGCGCTGACCGAACTGATGGGCCGGGCAAACGAAGACATCATCACCGCCGACGCCGCCGAGAGCTTGCTGCCCGCGTACACCAGGTTCTACGACGACGAGACCATTTCCCCGGACGGCGACCTGATCCGCGGCATCGACACGCTGGGCAACGCCGGTTTCGTGCGCAATGTGGTTGAAAAGGCCCGCGATCACCGCAGCTTCCGCCTCGACGACGATGATCTCGACGCGGTGTTGGCGAGTGATTTCGACGAATTCAGCGACGACCAGTTGCGCCGGTTCAAGGAACTGACGCGCGAAGACCTCAACGAGGGGCTCAACGCGGCGGTGGCAGAGAAGAAGAGCGACTAAGCCACCGGCGCGGGCACGACGGGACACATTCATCCGCAGGCTTGCTGGGCGCTGAATTGACCAGGTGCCGCAGCGCTGAAACCATCACCTCGAACAGGCGTTACAGGCACCTCGCCAGGTGAGGCGTCTGCGCGGCCACAGACCACTGACCTCTCATGTCAAAAGTCGCCCCCGGTCAGGACCGCTCTTCCTGGCCTAAGGGGTTGAGCCCGAGTGGTTTCCGGAATGCCCCGGATACGCCGCGCAGTGCCAAAGCTGCGGCGAGAGGGGCGCTCTCCGACCGTTGCTTCGGGCAATGCTCCTCTCGTCGAACTTCCGTAGCGGGTGCGCCGACGGGGCGGGGGTGGCGGCACAGCCGACACCACCGCAATTGCTACGAGTTAAGAGGCTCTACTGCAATGGATTACGGATATTTGCCACCAGAAGTAAATTCCGCTCGTATCTATGCCGGTCCGGGTTCGGCGCCGATGCTGGCAGCCGCGTCCGCCTGGGACGACTTGGCCGCCGAACTGAGTTCGGCCGCGGCGTCGTATCTGACGGTGGTGTCCGAGTTGACCGAGGGATCGTGGCACGGTTCGGCGTCAGCGGCGATGTCGGCAGCGGCCACACACTATGTCACCTGGATGAATTCGGTTGCCGCACAGGCCGAGCAGACATCAGGCCAAGCCCGAGCGGCCGCAGCGGCATTCGATGCCGCATTTGCCTCGACGGTTCCGCCAGACGTCGTCGCAGCCAACAGAACCCAGCTGGCCACGCTGGTCGCCACGAATGTCCTCGGCCAGAACACCCCGGCGATCGCCGTCACCGACGCCCTCTACGGGGAGATGTGGGCGCAAGACGCGGCGGCCATGTACGGCTACGCGGGTTCGTCGGCCGCTGCCGCCACAGTGACTCCGTTCAGTCCACCGCCGAATGGCACCAACCCGCCGGCGGCAAGCCAAGGCGGAGCGGTGGCCCACACCGCCGCCAGCTCGACCGGCTGCGGCGCCCAGTCGACGCTGGCGCAGGTGGTCGCGAACCTTCCCAATACCCTGCACCAACTCGCGTCGCCCCTGTCAGCGGCGTCGTTGGGGGTCAATCCCTTTGCGCCCGGGTCGAATACCGCCACCACCGGCATCGCAGGCTTGTTCAATTTCATGGACGGCCAGACCGGATCGGCGATTGGCACCTATTTGACGTCTGGATTCTCCAACGGGATCTTCTCGGGCAACTGGTTCAATCCAGCCAGCCTCAGTCCGGCTGTGACCGGCTCATTCAGCGACATCGGTTTCCTCGCCGTAGCGAGTCAGGGCTTCGGCGGCGTGAACCCGGGCCTGCTGATGACGGCCTCCGCACCCGCGGCGACAAGCACGGTGGACCACGCCGCACCGACTCTCGGTGCAATCGGTGCGCCGGGTGTGGTGTCGGCGGACGTCGGTCGCGCCACCCTGGTCGCGAAAATGTCTGTGCCGCAAACCTGGACCAGCGCCGCGCCTGCGAGCAAAGCCATCACCGGATCCTTACCGGCGGCAGCCGAAGGCTGGGCTATCCCGCCGGGCGCGGGGATAGCGGAGATGGCACCGCCGGCGGGGCTACCCGGAATGCCAGGTGTGCCCGGCGGCGCACTCGCCAACCGCGGCTACGGCTTTGCCTCGCCGCGCTACGGATTCAAACCGACCGTGGTCTCTCGTCCACCGGCTGCCGGGTGAGAACAGCTGGCCACTGACTTTCGCGCCCGACGTAGGCCGCCTGAAACCGGTGCCAGCAGCGACGCCGCCGCTGGCTTGGCTGAACCCGATGGTCAAGGCGCGCGCGATTGGGCATGCGGACGCCTGCTGGACACCCTCTCGTCGGAGGAATCTTGTTTGCTGTTAAGGCTGTACAGCTTGGCAACGCGTCAGCTCACACGCACGATGGAACCGGCTGTCGGCAGTAACTGCGCGTTGACGTGCAGTTCGCCTGCCGCATTCGTCCAGATTGAAAGCCGCCTCGGCGAACGGGAAAGGGGAGTTGCGTCATGCAGACGATGACGATCGCGGAATTCACGCTGCGACTCGGAGTGGGGCTCGGCTGCGGCGCCCTCATCGGAATCGAGCGGCAATGGCAGGCACGGCGGGCCGGGCTGCGCACGAACGCGCTGGTGGCGACGGGCGCGACGCTGTTCGTGCTGTACTCGGTGGCCACCAACGACAGCAGCAGCCCCACTCGGGTGGCGTCCTACGTCGTCTCCGGGGTCGGCTTCCTCGGTGGTGGTGTCATCCTGCGGGAGGGATTCAATGTGCGCGGGCTCAACACCGCGGCGACGCTGTGGTGTTCGGCCGCGGTCGGTGTTCTCGCGGCCGGCGGTCACCTGGTGTTCGCGTTGATCGCCACCGGCGCCATCGTGCTGATCCACCTGCTGGGACGTCCGTTGGGCCACCTGATCGACCACGACAACGTGGTGGAGCAGGACGAAGACGACCAGCCCTACCAATTGCAGCTGATCTGTCGGCCCAAGTCCGCGAAGTACGCCCGCGCCCAGGTCGTGCAGCGCACCGGGGGCGGCGGTGATCGCCTGCAGTTACGCGGCATCCGAACTGGCCGCACCAACGACGACAACGTCGCCCTGACTGCGTATCTGCTCAGCGACGGCCACGCGCCCGCCCGGCTGGAGCAGCTCGTCGCGGAGTTGTCGTTGCAGGAAGGCGTGCAGGCAGTGCATTGGTATGCCGGTGACCAAGACGACCGGATGCCCCCGGAACAAGAGATGGCGTAGCCCGTCGTACGGTGTGGGCGTGACTGCGCTCGCGGGTTTGTGGTCCGTGCTGCCCGAGCCGATGCGGGATCCGGTGCTGGTCGCGATTCCGTTCTTTATCGTGCTGTTACTTCTGGAGTGGACGGCGGCCCGCAAGCTCGAACGGATCGAGCGAGAGTCCCATGAGCAACTCGATCGTCCGGGCTCGGGGGCCTACCTGACAGCCGACTCGTGGGCCAGTATCCGCATGGGGCTGATTTCGGTGGCCACCACTGCGGGCTGGAAGTTCGTCGCGCTTCTCGGCTATGCGGCGATCTACGCCTACCTCGCTCCCTGGCATCTGCCGCCGACGCGTTGGTACACCTGGGCGATCGCGATTCTCGGTGTCGACCTGCTCTACTACTGCTATCACCGCAGCGCGCACCGGATTCGGCTGATGTGGGCGACCCATCAGGCCCACCACTCCAGCCAGTACTTCAATTTCGCCACCGCGCTACGTCAGAAATGGAACAACAGCGGCGAGATACTCATGTGGATTCCCTTGCCACTTTTGGGGATTCCGCCGTGGATGGTGTTCTTCAGCTTCTCGGTAAACCTGGTTTACCAGTTCTGGGTACACACCGAGCGGATCGGCAAGATTTGGGCGCCTTTCGAATTCGCCTTCAACACACCCTCGCATCACCGCGTACACCACGGCATGGACGCCGAATACCTGGACAAGAATTACGGCGGCATCCTCATTGTGTGGGATCGGCTGTTCGGTAGCTTCCGCCAAGAGACGTTCCGTCCGCATTACGGGCTGACCAAGCAGGTCAACACCTTCAACGTCTGGAAGCTGCAGACGCACGAATACCGCGCTATCGCTGACGATTTCCGTTCCGCGACACGTCTGCGCGACCGGGTCGGCTACGTGTTCGGCCCGCCCGGCTGGCAGCCGCCATCTGCGTCCTGACCCAGAGCACCGACACCGCTGACGCCATCCCAGCCAGCCACCTGCTCAGCGGTGCGCTCGTGTTCACCCCGTGTTTCGACAATCGCGAGCCGAAAACCCCCACGGCTTGGCCGAGGTCAGTAGGTTCGACAGCGAGGCCGGTATCCGCCTGCCGTGACCACGAGAAGGGAATCGCTGTGGGAGACACTCTCACCGAGGGACACAAGCTTGTCAAAGGTGAATCGCTCACCTCGAGCAACGGGGCTTACACGCTGACGTTGCAAGACGACGGGAACCTGGTGCTGGCATCGCGCGGCCACGCGATCTGGGCGTCGGGCACCAACGGACAAGACGTGGTCCGAGCCGAGGTCCAGGCCGACGGCAACTTTGTTCTGTATGCAGGCGACAAACCGGTGTGGCACACCGACACCAAGGGCAAGAAGAACGTGCGTCTGGTCCTGCAGGACGACCGGAATCTGGTGCTCTACTCCGGCGACGCTGCCGCCTGGTCGACCAAGACCGAGACCGACGCACCGCCACCGCCGGAGCCGGCAGCCGCGGCACCGGCACCGGCAGCGGCGGAAGAACCCGCGGTTGAGGAAGCCGCTCACGCGGAGCCCGAGCCCGCAGCCACGCGCACCTACACCGTCGAATCCGGCGACACGTTGTGGGCCATCGCCGAGCAGTTCTACGGTGACGGCAACAAGTACCAGATCATCGCCGACGCCAGCGGCATCTCCAACCCTGATCTGATCCAGCCGGGACAGGTGCTGACCATCCCTTGATCGTCAATGGGAGCGCGCCGGTCGTACCTGCGGTCGGCGCGTTCCCAACTCACCCGCTCATCGCGGTCGGCTCGCCTAATATCGGCCAAGTAGCCTAACGGCCGGCCGGTGGGTGCCGGCCTCGACGGATCGGAGTCGACGGGTGGGGGGTCCGATAATCCGCGCTTTCGGCGCGACGGTCATCACTGCGGCGATGTCGGCGGTTGGTCCCGTCTGCGCCCGCGCCGATCCGGTCGTCGTATTTCCCGGGATGGAGATCCACCAGGGCGCCCGTCTGTGCACCCTGGGTTACGTGGATCCCGGTCTGCGGGTGGCATTCAGTGCGGGACACTGCCGTGGTGACGGCCCGGTGCTCAACCGGGAGAACAGGGTCATCGGCACCGTGGCCACCTTCCGGGACAACACACCCAACGGGGCATTCGTCAACACCGATCAGGAAATCTCCGACTACGAGTCGATCGTGCTGGCCCCTGACGTCACGGCGAACAACGTCCTGCCCGGCGGCCGCGTGCTGCAATCCGACCCCGGCCTGGTCGTCACGCCGGGCGAACCCGTCTGCCACTTCGGCGTTGGCACGGGCGAGAGCTGCGGAACGGTCGAAGCCGTCAACAATGGCTGGTTCACGATGGGTCATGGCGCGATCAGCCAACTGGGCGACTCGGGCGGGCCGGTCTATCTCACCGACGCTCCCGGTCCGGCACGAATCGTCGGGATCTTCAACAGCGTCTGGGGCAACTTCCCGGCCGCGGTGTCCTGGCAGTCGACCATCCAGCAGATCCGTCAGGACGTGGGCGTCGGCGGTCCGGCGATCTAGGCGTCGGCCTTCAGCGCGAAGACCGGGATCGACGGTGCCGCCGCCTCGATCTGGTCTGGGCCGGAATCGGGGGTCAGGCCCGCCATGTGCCCTTTGACCTCCCAGTACCACCTGTCCACGTAGCGCTTCAGCAGTTCGGTTTTCGCGGCATCGTCGATCTCGGTGGCCTGGAACCTGCGTCGACGCCGCCCCATCTCCACTGCGCCGGCCGCCCGGACGTTACGCACCCATTGGGTGTTGCCGCGCGGCGACACCAGATAGTCGACGCCGCCGACGGTCAGCACGTTGACCACCACGCTGCGAACCTGGCCTGTGGTGCGGCCGCGCACCCGCAGAGCGCGGGTGCCGGCGAGGCTGACGCCCACTTCGGCCAGCCAGCGGACCAGCGTGGTGGCGACCTTTTCAACGCCACTGGGCGCGTCGTAGCGGACCTGCATGATGTGTCCTCCCTGGAAAAAAGAGCACCGCTCTCTATTAGTTTTACACTGACACACCGAAGCCGAAAAAACAAGAGCACTGATCTCTTGGCATGTCAGACTTGACCGATGACGAAGCGGCGTGACTCGCGCGAACGTATCGAGGCGCAGATCATCGAGCTCGGTCGGCGGCACCTCATCGAGCACGGGGCGGCCGGACTGTCGCTGCGGGCGATCGCTCGCGACCTGGGCATGGTGTCGTCGGCGGTCTATCGGTACGTGTCCAGCCGCGACGAGTTGCTGACCTTGCTGCTGATCGACGCGTACTCCGAACTGGCCGACGTGGTAGATCTCGCCCGCGAGGTTGTGCCGTACGTGTGGAGCGAGGACGTGGTGGCGATCGCGCATGCGGCGCGCACCTGGGCCGTCACCCACCCGGCCGGCTGGGCGCTGCTGTACGGAAGTCCGGTGCCCGGCTACCACGCACCGGCCGAGCAAACAATCGGTCCCGGAACACGAGTTATCGGAGCACTTTTCGACGCCGTTGCGGCCGGCATCGCCACCGGTGACATCACGCTGACCAATTACCACGCGCCGCAACCGATATCGTCTGACTTTGAACGGATTAGACACGAATTCGGTTTTCCTGGTGATGATTCGGTCATCGCGAAGTGCTTCGCGGTCTGGGCGGGCGTGGTGGGCGCCATCACCCTCGAGGCGTTCGGGCAGTACGGCGCCGACACCCTCAGCGATGTGCGGACGGTTTTCGACACCCAGGTGCGACTGCTGCTCGGGATGCTGACCCACGCCGACGCCCAGCTGGCTCCTTTTCGCGCGACAACCCAGAATTAGAACGTGTTCAGCGGGTTCCTACAGCCGCGCCCGCACCGATAGCGGCAACATTCCTGTGGCAGTTTCAGCCCCGGGAGATGCTGGGTTATTCTGCGAGACGATGAGCGTGTCTTTCCGATCCCCGGTCCAAATAGCGTGGGTGACAACCGGCCTGGATGCCACCGAAACCGCTCTCACCGGCATGTTCGGGGTCAAAAGGTGGGTGCGGCTGCCCGATGTTCACTTTGCTCCGCAGACCTGTAGCTACCACGGCGCACCGGCTGACTTCGTCGCCAACATCTCGCTGAGCTATCTCGGCGACATGCAACTCGAACTGATCGAACCGGTCCGCGGGCCTAATATCTATAGTGACTTTTTGCGGAGCAGCGGCCCGGGTCTGCACCACATCTGCGTCGAGGCCGACACCCTCGAGGACTTCGATGCCGCGCTAGCCTGCGCCGCCGGGCAGGGAGCCACCGTGTCGCAACAGGGTGTGATGCCCGGCGGCCTGCGGTTCGCCTATCTGTCCGCCCCGCACTATGGGATTCCCTATGTCGAGATCGCGCATTTCTCGGCCGAGATGCGCCAGTTCTTCGACTACATCAAGCAGGAGCAGCGATGAGCAGGAGCAGCGATGAGGAGGAGCAGCGCCAATGAGCACTGACATCCCGGCAACGTTGAGTGTCAACGACATCGCGTCGTGGTCGGATGAGGTCGACGTCCTGGTGATCGGCTTCGGCATCGCGGGCGGATGCGCTGCGGTCAGCGCGGCCGCCGCCGGCGCGCGGGTGCTGGTGCTGGAACGGGCCGCCGCCGCGGGTGGCACCACCGCGATGGCCGGCGGCCACTTCTATCTGGGCGGCGGTACCGCGGTCCAGGAAGCCACCGGCCATCCCGACTCCGCCGAGGAAATGTACAAGTACCTGGTGGCGGTGTCGCGTGAACCAGATCACCAGAAGATCCGCGCCTACAGCGACGGCAGTGTCGAACACTTCAACTGGTTGGAAGACTTGGGATTTGAGTTCGAGCGAAGCTTTTACCCGGGCAAGGTGGTCGTTCCGCCGGGCACCGAGGGCTTGAGTTACACCGGCAACGAAAAGGTCTGGCCGTTCTGCGAGCAGGCCGTTCCCGCGCCGCGCGGTCATTCTGTGCCGGTGCCGGGCGAGTTGGGCGGCGCGTCGATGGTGATCGGCCTCCTGGTCAAACGCGCCGATGCGTTGGGTGTGCAGTTCCGATACGAGACCGGGGCCACCAACCTGATCCTGGATACGGACCGCACCGTGGTCGGCGTCGCCTGGAAACACTTCAACGAAGCCGGTGCCGTCAAAGCCAAGTCGGTCATCATCGCCGCCGGCGGTTTCGCGATGAACCCCGAGATGGTGGCCGAGCACACTCCCGAGCTGGGCCAGCCACGGCGCACCAAACACCACGGGCTCGTCGCGCCCTACATCTTGGGCAACCCCAACGACGACGGCCTGGGCCTGCGGATGGGCGTATCAGCGGGAGGCGTTGCGGAGAACATGAACGAGAAGTTCATCACCGCGGCCGCCTATCCGCCCGAGATTCTGCTGACGGGCGTGATCGTGAACAAGGAGGGCAAGCGCTTCGTCGCAGAGGACTCCTACCATTCGCGCACGTCGGCTTTCGTGTTGGAGCAACCGGAGCAGACCGCGTACCTGATCGTCGACGAGGCGCATACCGAGATGCCGGCGATGCCTCTGATCAAATTCCTCGACGGCTACGAGACGATCGCCGAACTAGAGCAGGCACTCGAAATTCCTGCGGGCAACGTCACGGCGACATTGGCACGCTACAACGACTTCGCCGCCGAGGGTGCGGACCCCGACTTCCACAAGCAGCCGGAATACCTTGCGCCGCAGGACAATGGCCCCTGGGCCGTCTTCGATCTGTCACTCGGGCGGGCGATGTATTCCGGATTTACCATGGGCGGTCTGGCGGTCACGGTCGACGGTCAGGTGCTGCGCGACGACGGCACGACCGTCGCCGGGCTGTATGCGGTGGGGGCGTGCGCGTCCAACATCGCCCAGGACGGCAAGGGTTACGCCAGCGGCACCCAGCTCGGTGAGGGTTCCTTCTTCGGTCGTCGAGCCGGCACGCACGCGGCTGGCTAGACCGTGGCCGGTTCGCTCTCCAGCGGGCCCAGCCGCCACTGGCCTTCGCCGATTAGCTCGAGCCGCTGATTGTGATGCCGCTCGACCGTGCTGCGGTGACTGACGCTGACCACAACGGTGTCCGGCAATTCGCTGCGCAATAGCCGATACATCGCCAACTCCAGGCCCTCGTCCATCGCCGAGGTGGCCTCGTCGAGGAACACCGCTTTGGGTTTGGTCAACAGCACCCGCGCGAATGCGACCCGCTGCTGCTCGCCGGGGGAGAGCACCTTCACCCAGTCCTCAAGGTCGTCGAGCCGGTCGACCAAGTGGCCCAACATAACTCGGTTGAGCACATCGCGGAGGTCGTCGTCGGATATATCGCCGGCGGCGGCCGGATAGGACACCACCGCCCGCAGGTCACCGAGCGGCACATAGGGGAGCTGTGAGAGGAACATGGTCGCGGTGCCGTCGGGTCGGCGCAGTGTTCCGGTCGCGTACGGCCATAACTGGGCAAGGCTGCGCAGCAGCGTTGTCTTACCGCTACCGGAAGGGCCGACGATCACCAGTGCGTCACCAGGGGTCAAGTGCACGTCGAGGGTGTCGATGAGCTGGTCGCCGTCAGGGGTGCGCACCTCGACGCCCTCGATGTCGACGTCACCGTTGTCACTTGGCCGCATCAGCAGCTCGGGCAGCTGGCGGGCCTTCTCGTCGGCCTCCACCAGGCCGTTGAGCCGGATGATCGTGGCCCGATAGCTGGCGAACTCGTCGTAGGCGTTACGGAAGAAGGACAGCCCGTCGCTGATGTTGCCGAATGCCGCCGCGGTTTGCGTGACGTCGCCGAATTTGATCTGGCCGGAGAACAGCCGCGGTGCTTGGAGGACCCACGGCAACGGAACGATTGCCTGACTCATCGACACGTTGAACCCGAACCAGCCGACGGTCCGGTTCACGTACCGCAGATAGTTGTCGATGATCGGGCGGAACCGGGCGCTCAACTGCGCGCGTTCGGCTCGCTCGCCGCGGTAGAAGCCCACCGCCTCAGCGGCGTCGCGCACCCGCACCAGCGAATAGCGGAAGGCGGCATTGGTGAGCTCGTTGCGGAAGCTGAGCCCGATCAGCGGTCGCCCGATCCAGAAGCCGCCAATCGTCGCGATCAATACGTAGAGGAGGAGAATCCAGAACATCGCCCTGGGCACGCTGACACCGAACACCGTGAGCGTTCCGGACAAGTTCCACAGAATCGCCGTGAACGACACCACCGACAGCAGCGCATTGATCGCGGCGAACAACAGCACGCTGCCGGTGCCGTTGGACGGCACGTTGGGAGTGGCTCCCGCGTTGGCGGTCAACACGTCGATGTCCTGCTGAATACGCTGGTCGGGGTTGTCGATGGTGCTATCGATGAACCGGCCGCGGTAATACGCCCGCCCTTCCAGCCAGTCGCCGGTGAGCCGGTCGGTGAGCCAAACCCGCCACGCGACAATGAAGCGCTGGGTCAGGTAAATATCGAGCACGAAACGCGCGATGAACAGCACCGCCATGATGCTGAAGATCAACAGCGACATCCAAAAGCCATGTACACCAGACTGTTTCACGGCCTGATCGTGGGTGGCCATACCCTGCACAGCAGTTTGGACCGACGAGCTCAGATCATTGGCCTGGTAGCTGAACAACACATTCAGACGCACCGAGATGACCACCGACAACAGCAGCACACCGAGCATGAGCCACACCCGGAAGCTGTGCTTACCGATGAAGTAATCACCGGTGATCCGCCAGAATTGCCGACCCCACGGCGTGAGGAACCGCAGCAGCGCCAGCACGGCGATCGCGCACACGGCGCTGATCAACCACGCCAGCGCAACCCAGGACACTGAATCGGTCAGCGCGTGACCCCAGTCGATGGACGGCTTGAACAGCTCCACGGTGCGCCTGCTCCTCCGGTTTTGGCGTACGTTCCTACCGCAGTAGGCCGGTCCAAACGGTAACCCGCGAGGCTGACGGCGGCGAGGCGGGCATCGTCGCCGGCGCTACCCGGTCGTACGCTCGGCGGATGGACACCGACGCGGAGACCACCTTCCACGCCGGCCGGCTGATCGCCCGGCGACTGAAGGCCAGCGGAATCGAGACGATCTTCACGTTGTCCGGCGGACATCTGTTCTCGATCTACGACGGCTGCCGCAGCGAGGGCATCCGGCTGATCGACACCCGCCACGAGCAGACCGCCGCGTTCGCGGCCGAAGGCTGGTCGAAGGTGACCCGCCAGCCCGGGGTCGCCGCACTGACCGCGGGCCCCGGCGTCACCAACGGGATGAGCGCGATGGCCGCTGCCCAGCAGAACTCCTCGCCGCTGCTGATTCTCGGCGGACGGGCGCCTGCCGGGCGGTGGGGCATGGGCTCGCTGCAGGAGATCGACCACGTACCGTTCGTGGCGCCGCTGACCCGATTCGCCGCCACCGCGCCTTCGGCGCAGGCCGTCAGCGGCTTGATCGACGATGCGCTGCGGGCCACCGTCGGTGCGCCGTCCGGGGTGGCGTTCGTCGACTTCCCGATGGATCACGTATTTTCGGTTGCCGCCGACAGGGGGCAGCCTGGCGCTTTGACGACGCGGCCGGTACCGGGCCTGCCCGACGGCGAAGCCCTCGACCGTGCGGTCAGCCTGCTCGGGTCGGCCCGGCGTCCGGTGATCATGGCCGGCACCAATGTGTGGTGGGGGCATGCCGAGGAAGCACTGCTGCGACTGGTTGAGCAGCGACGGATACCGGTGCTGATGAACGGCATGGCCCGCGGCACAGTGCCCGCTGATCACCCGCTGGCGTTCTCCCGGGCACGCTCAAAAGCGCTGGGGGAGGCCGATGTTGCCGTGGTTATCGGGGTGCCGATGGACTTCCGGCTGGGTTTCGGCAGCGTATTCGGGGAAGAGACCCAGCTGATCGTGGCGGACCGCGTCCGGCCCGATCGGGCGCATCCCCGGCCGATCGCCGCGGGGCTCTACGGTGACCTGTCGGCGACCTTGACCGCGCTGGGCGATACGACCGCACCCGGCCACGACGCATGGGTCGCCGATCTGCGGGCGACCGAGATCGCCGCGCGGCAGCAAGAACAGGGCGAACTGGCCGACGACCGCAGTCCGCTGCACCCGATGCGGGTCTACGCCGAGCTGGCCCCGATGCTGGACCGCGACGCGATCGTCGTGGTCGATGCCGGTGACTTCGGCTCGTACGCGGGCCGGGTGATCGACAGCTTCGTGCCCGGGGCATGGCTGGACAGCGGCCCGTTCGGTTGCCTCGGCTCGGGACCGGGGTACGCGCTGGCCGCCAAGCTGGCCCGACCCGACCGCCAGGTGGTCTTGCTGCAGGGTGACGGGGCATTCGGGTTCAGCGGGATGGAATGGGACACCTTGGCGCGACACAACGTGCCCGTCGTCTCGGTGATCGGCAACAACGGTATCTGGGCCCTGGAGCATCATCCGATGGTGGCGCTGTACGGCTATTCCGTGGTGGCCGAACTGCGCCCCGAGACCCGTTACGACGAGGTGGTGCGTGCGCTGGGCGGGCATGGCGAGCTGGTCTCGAGGCCCACCGAGCTTCGGCCGGCGCTGCAGCGCGCCTTCGACAGCGGCCTGCCGGCCGTGGTCAATGTGCTGACCGATCCCGACGTCGCCTATCCACGCCGGTCCAATCTCGCCTGAGGCTCAAGTAGTCGCGAGTGTGCGCAGTTGTCCAGGGGAATCCGGCGTGTCGTGGACAAAACACGCGCGCTCGCGTGTGATGACCGGTCGCGTACCGTTGATCTGTGTCAAAGACCACCAGCTCGACGTCGGGCCGTCTGAGCGGTCGCTTCTGGCGACTGCTCGGCGCCGGCACCGAAAAAAACCAGGGCCGCTCACTGTCCCAGGTCAGCGCGTCGGCCGAGTACGACGAGAAGGCAGCCGGGCTCGACGACGAGCAGCTGCGCAAGGCAGCGGGCCTGCTCAAACTCGACGACCTGGCCGAGGCCGACGACGTTCCGCAGTTCCTGGCGATCGCGCGGGAAGCCGCCGAGCGGGCCACCGGCCTGCGGCCGTTCGACGTGCAGCTGCTCGGCGCGCTGAGGATGCTGGCCGGCGACGTGGTCGAAATGGCGACCGGCGAAGGCAAGACGCTGGCCGGGGCGATCGCGGCCGCCGGTTATGCACTGGGAGGCCGGCACGTTCACGTCGTCACCATCAACGACTATCTGGCCCGTCGCGACGCCGAATGGATGGGTCCGCTGCTGGAGTTCCTCGGCGTCACCGTCGGCTGGGTGACCGGGGAGTCGACCGCGCAGGAGCGGCGCGCGGCCTACACCCGCAACGTCACCTACGCGTCGGTCAACGAGATCGGCTTCGATGTGCTGCGTGACCAGCTGGTGACTGACGTTGCCGATCTAGTCTCACCCAATCCGGACGTCGCCCTGATCGACGAGGCAGACTCGGTGCTCGTCGACGAGGCGTTGGTGCCGCTGGTGCTGGCCGGCACCAGCCACCGCGAGCAGCCGCGGCTGGAGATCATCCGGCTGGTTGGGCAGCTGGTCAGCGGTGAGTCCGCTGACGAGTACTTTGCCACCGACGCCGACAACCGCAACGTCCATTTGACCGAGGCCGGGGCGCACAAACTCGAAAAACAGCTCGGCGGAATCGATCTCTACTCCGAAGAGCACGTCGGCAGCACGCTCACCGAGGTCAATGTGGCGCTGCATGCACACGTGCTGCTGCACCGCGACGTGCACTACATCGTGCGCGACGACGCCGTGCACCTGATCAACTCGTCCCGCGGTCGCATCGCCGCGCTGCAGCGCTGGCCCGACGGCCTGCAGGCCGCGGTCGAGGCGAAGGAAGGTATCGAGACCACCGAGACCGGCGAGGTGCTCGACACCATCACCGTGCAGGCGCTGATCAACCGCTATCCGACGGTGTGTGGGATGACCGGAACCGCGCTTGCCGCAGGCGAACAGCTGCGCCAGTTCTACAAGCTGGGTGTTTCCCCGATCCCGCCGAACACCCCCAACATCCGCGAGGACGAGACCGACCGCGTCTACATCACCGCGGCGGCGAAGATCGACGCGATCATCGCCCACATCATCGAGATACACCAGACCGCGCAGCCGGTCCTGGTCGGCACCCACGACGTCGCCGAATCCGAGGAGCTGCACGAGCGCCTGCAGCGTCGCGGCGTTCCCGCGGTGGTGCTCAACGCCAAGAACGACGCCGAGGAAGCCTCCGTGATCGCCGAGGCCGGCAAGCTTGGGGCGGTCACGGTCTCGACGCAGATGGCCGGGCGCGGCACCGACATCCGGCTCGGCGGCTCTGACGTGGGCGACAACGACCACAAGAAAAAAGAGGTGGTCGAACTCGGTGGCTTGCACGTGGTCGGCACCGGCCGCCACCACACCGAGCGGCTGGACAACCAGCTGCGCGGGCGGGCCGGCCGCCAGGGTGATCCGGGTTCGTCGGTGTTCTTCTCCAGCTGGGAAGACGACGTGGCGGCGGCCAACCTCGAGCCCAACAAGCTGCCGATGCAAACCGACACCGAAAAAGGGGACGGCCGCATCCTCAGCACCAAGGCCGCCGCGCTGCTCGACCACGCCCAGCGCGTCGCCGAAGGCCGCCTGCTCGACGTTCACGCCAACACCTGGCGCTACAACCAGCTGACCGCCCAGCAGCGCGCCATCATCGTCGAGCGGCGCAACACGCTGCTCAGCACCGCCGCCGCCCGCGAAGAGCTGGCCGAGCTGGCTCCGCAGCGTTACCAGGAACTGTCCGAACAGCTCTCCGAGGAGCAGCTGGAGAAAATCTGCCGGCTGATCATGCTGTACCACCTCGACCGCGGCTGGGCCGACCACCTCGCCTACCTGGCCGACATCCGGGAGAGCATCCATCTGCGCGCCCTGGGCCGGCAGAACCCGCTCGACGAATTCCACCGGATGGCGGTCGACGCGTTCGCGTCGCTGGCCGCCGACGCCATCGAAGCGGCCCAGCAGACCTTCGAGACTTCGCCGTCCATCGAAGACGAGCCGGGCGTCGATCTGTCGAAGTTGGCCCGTCCGACCTCGACGTGGACGTACATGGTGCACGACAACCCGCTGTCCGACGACTCGCTGTCCGCGCTGAGCCTGCCCGGCATCTTCAGATGATGGCCCGATGAACCAGCCGCCCGCACAGGACCGGCTCCTGACGGTGCCCAACTTGTTGAGCGGCCTCCGCCTGGTACTGATCCCGGTCTTCATCTACCTGCTGCTGTTCGCGCACGCCGACGCGCTCGCGGTCGCCGTCCTGATCGTCAGCGGCGCATCCGACTGGGCGGACGGCAAGGTCGCACGGCTGATGAACCAGTCCTCGAAGCTGGGGGCATACCTCGATCCGTTCGTCGACCGGCTGTACATGGTGACCACGCCGATCGCATTCGGGCTGGGACACCTTCTGCCGTGGTGGATCATCGCCGTCCTGTTGATCCGCGACATCTTGCTGGCCGCCGAACTGCCGCTGCTGCGCACCCGCGGCATCACCGCCTTGCCGGTGATCTACGTCGGCAAAGCGGCGACGTTCGCGTTGATGTCGGCCTTCCCGCTGATCTTGCTCGGCCAGTTCGAGGGGCTGTGGAGTCGCGTCGTATTGGCTTGCGGCTGGGCGTTTTTGATCTGGGGTACTTACATGTACCTGTGGTCGTTCATGGTCTACGCCTGGCAGGTGGTCGTTGTGCTGCGCCGGATGCCACCGGTGAAGGCGCGCAATGCCTAACCCAGCCCTGGGTGGCTATGAGCCTTACTCCGGCCTGAGTGCGCACGAGGCCGGGCGGGCGCAGCGGATTCCGGTTCCCTCGCTGCTGCGCGCGCTGCTCTCCGAGCACCTGGACCCCGGTTATGCTGCGGCCGCCGCCAAGCGGGACAGCAGCGCGAAGCCGACCGGTCGCGCCCGCCTTCAGGGCTGGTTCTGGCAGGCGCTGGCGGCGTTCCTGGTGGCAGCGGTGTTCGCCGCCGCGGTGGCCCAGGCCCGGTTGGTCGCCCCCGGGGTTAGCGCTGCCCAGCGGGTGCTGGCGGCCGGCGTTCGCTCCGAAGAGGCGACGACGGGCCGGCTCGCCAAGGAGCGCAATTCGCTTGCGGCCCAACGTGATGACGTGCAGCGCCGGACACTTGCCGAGGACGAGACGGGACGGCGGCTGCTCGCCGGTCTCGACCGGCTCAGCCTGGCCGCCGCGAGCACCCCGGTCACCGGCCCGGGTTTGAGCGTGACGGTGACCGACCCCGGCGTCGGGCCGAACCTGTCCGACGTTTCCAAGCAGCGGGTCGCCGGCAGTCAGCAGATCATCCTGGACCGCGACTTGCAGTTGGTGGTCAACGCGCTGTGGGCCAGCGGCGCCGAGGCGATCTCCGTCGACGGGGTCCGGATCGGACCGAACGTCACCATCCGGCAGGCGGGCGGCGCGATTCTGGTCGACAACAACCCGGTCGCCAGCCCGTATGTGGTCCTCGCGGTCGGGCCACCGCATGCCATGCAGGACGGGTTCGACAGCAGCCCCGGCTTACGCCGGCTACGGCTCCTGGAAACCTCCTATGGGGTCGGCATCAACGTCAGCGCCAGGGATAATCTCACGCTGCCGGCCGGGGCTGTGCGCGATGTCAAGTTCGCCAAACGGATCGGATCGCCGTAGTGGGAAGAATCCAAGGAGTGGGAGCGGAGCGCCGATGATCGGGATCGTAGCGCTGGCAGTCGGTATCGTGCTGGGCCTGGTTATCCATCCCAACGTGCCGGAAGTTATCCAGCCCTATCTACCGATCGCAGTGGTCGCCGCGCTGGACGCGGTTTTCGGCGGGTTACGGGCTTACCTCGAGCGAATTTTCGACCCCAAGGTCTTCGTGGTGTCGTTCGTGTTCAACGTCTTGGTCGCGGCGCTGGTCGTCTACGTGGGCGACCAATTGGGCGTCGGCACACAGCTGTCCACCGCGATCATCGTCGTCCTGGGTATCCGCATCTTCGGTAACGCCGCCGCACTGCGGCGCCGGTTGTTCGGGGCATAACGGGTATGCGGCCGCCAGTGAGCGACTCCGATCCCGAACCGGACGACACCGCCACGCGCAAGCCCGATCGGGTATCGGATGACGAACACGGGCGACACGAGTTGGCCTCGGGTCAGCCGAAACCCGCGATCGGCGACCTGCAGCCGGGTGGATTTTTGCGCCGCGGCCGCACGGTGTTCGGCACCTTGGCGGTGATGCTGTGCCTGCTGCTGGGCGTGGGCATCGCGACCCAGGCCCACCAGATCACCACCGGCGACTCGCTGGACACGGCGCGACCCGCCGATCTGCTGGTGCTGCTGGACACCCTGCGTCAGCGCGAAGCCACGCTGAGCACCGAGGTCGCCGAACTGCAGCGCTCACTGACCGCACTGCAGGCCTCGGGCAGCAGCGACCAGGCCGCCATCCAGAACGCTCAGGCCCGTTTGGCGGCACTGTCGATTTTGATCGGCACCGTCGGAGCCACCGGGCCCGGTGTCACGGTCCGGATCGACGACCCGGGGCCGGGGGTGGCGCCCGAGGCGATGCTCGACGTGCTCGACGAGCTGCGGGCCGCCGGGGCCGAGGCGATTCAGATCGGCGATCGCAACCAGGCGGTGCGAACCGGTGTCGACACCTGGATCGTCGGGGCACCCGGCGCGCTGACCGTCGACGGCGCTACCCTTACTCCACCGTATTCGGTTGTCGCGATTGGCGATCCGCCAACGCTCGCCGCAGCGATGAACATCCCCGGGGGTGCGGCGGACAGCGTCAAGCGCGTCGGCGGCACCCTGTCGGTGCAGCAGGCGGACAAGGTGAGCATCACCGCCTTGCGGCAACCGAAACCGCGCCAATACGCTCAGCCAGGAAAGTGATCTACCCCTGATTAGTCGAGAAGAACAGGAACACCGTGAGCGAAATCCCACCAGATTTGCACTACACCACCGACCATGAGTGGGTTCGGCGAACCGGTGACGACAGCGTCAGGGTGGGGATTACAGACTTCGCCCAGTCGGCGTTGGGTGACGTGGTGTTCGTGCGGCTGCCCGACGTGGGTGACGAGCTGACCGCGGGCGAGGCTTTCGGAGAGGTGGAGTCGACCAAATCCGTGTCGGACCTCTACGCGCCTGTTTCGGCGAAAGTCGTTGCCGTCAACCAGGATCTGGACGGCAAACCCGAGCTGGTCAACTCCGAGCCGTATGGCGGCGGCTGGCTGATCGACCTCCAGGTCTCCGACCCTGCGCTGACGGCGAGTTTCGCCGAGCTCCTGGACGCCGAGGCGTACCGCGGCTCACTGTCCGAGTAACCGTTGTTATCGTTCCCTGCGCCCGGCGACAACGCCGGCCCGACCGGGGCGGAACTTATCCGGCTAGCAGATGATGTAGCCGCCGATCCGGCGGGGGACGGCACAATGGGCTCCTGCGCACGGTACGGTCGTCACATCGACGGCCACCGCGGGTGTGCAGCCTGACCGGTCGGACCCAATTTGACAACGCAGCAGCGCCAGTGAGGAGCAGCGGGTGACGGACAAGGACAACGACCTGACTTCTGATGAAGTCACCGTGGAGACGACATCGGTGTTTCGCGCCGACTTCCTCAACGAACTGGACGCGCCCCCGCCGACCGGCTCCGAGACCACGGTATCCGGCGTCGAGGGACTTCCCGCCGGTTCGGCGTTGCTGGTAGTCAAGCGGGGGCCGAACGCCGGTTCGCGCTTCCTGCTCGATCAACCGACCACCTCTGCGGGCCGCCACCCCGACAGTGACATCTTCCTAGACGATGTCACTGTCAGTCGGCGGCACGCTGAATTCCGGTTGGAAAGCGACGAGTTCCAGGTGGTTGACGTCGGCAGCCTGAACGGCACCTACGTCAACCGCGAACCGGTCGACTCGGCCGTGCTAGCCAACGGCGACGAGGTCCAGATCGGCAAATTCCGCTTGGTCTTCCTGACCGGGCCCAAGGTCGGTGAAGACGGAGGGGCCGGAGGCTAGTGACCGCGCCCGAGACCCCCGCACTGGGCGGGATGTCTATCGGAGCGGTCCTCGACCTGCTACGGCCAGACTTCCCGGACGTGACGATCTCCAAGATTCGCTTTTTGGAGGCGGAGGGTCTGGTAACGCCGCAACGCGCGGCGTCGGGCTATCGCCGGTTTACCGCCTACGACTGCGCTCGCCTGCGCTTTGTCTTGACGGCGCAGCGGGATCAGTACCTGCCGCTCAAAGTCATCAAGGCGCAGTTGGATGCTCAACCCGACGGCGAGCTGCCGCCGGCCGGATCGCCTTATGGTGTACCGCGATTGGTGACGGTGGGTGACCGCGCCTCTGCCGACACGGATTCGGTGACGGTCGTGCCGACCCGCGTCCGGCTCAGCCGCGAGGACCTACTGGACCGCGCAGGCGTTGACGACGAACTGTTGACGGCGCTGCTCAAAGCGGGGGTGATCACCACCGGTCCGGGCGGGTTCTTCGACGAGCACGCACCGGTGATCCTGCAGTGCGCACGCTCGCTCGCCGATTACGGCGTCGAACCCCGCCACCTGAGGGCATTCCGCTCGGCCGCCGACCGGCAGTCCGACCTGATTGCGCAGATCGCCGGACCCCTCGTCAACACCGGAAAAACCGGTGCCCGTGACCGCGCCGACGACCTGGCTCGCGAGGTCGCCGCCCTCGCGATCACGCTTCATACGTCGTTGATCAAGTCCGCAGTGCGCGACGTGCTCCACCGCTGAAGGACTAGACTTCGGAACCACAGCTTGCGTTCGGCGGCTTGGCCTTTCCACCGCGACGTCGGGGCAGGTCTGACACGGGACGGCAGCACGCGCGGAGGGCAGACACAGATGGGTGAAGTTCGCGTTGTCGGCATTCGCGTCGAGCAGCCGCAGAACCAACCGGTGCTGTTGCTGCGCGAGGCCGACGGTGACCGCTACCTGCCCATCTGGATCGGCCAGTCCGAAGCCCAGGCGATCGCCCTGGAGCAGCAGGGAGTCGCGCCGCCCCGTCCGCTGACCCACGACTTGATTCGGGATCTCATTGCCGCACTTGGTCATCCACTCAAAGAGGTGCGGATCGTCGATCTCCAAGAAGGAACGTTCTACGCCGACCTGATCTTTGACCGCAATATCACCGTCTCGGCGCGGCCATCGGACTCGGTGGCCATCGCGCTGCGGGTGGGTGTTCCCATCTACGTCGAAGAGGCGGTGCTCGCCGAGGCCGGCCTGTTGATCCCCGACGAGAACGCCGACGAACCGGCCGCCGTTCGCGAGGACGAAGTCGAGAAGTTCAAAGAGTTCCTGGACAGCGTGTCGCCCGACGATTTCAAGGCCACCTGAGGGGCCGGCAGGTGCATTGGCGGTAGGCCACAGATACTGCGGCCCGGCGTGATCGAGACCCTCCCGCGGCGGATCGGCTGTATCACGGATGAGTCTCATCTGCGAGTTCGATCTCGACACGCCCGTTGGATAGCGTGGAGACACCGTCACGACCGCCATACTTTGCTTCGATTGATCAGTTCTACGAACACCACAACGGGTCGAAAAGCGTATGCTCACAGGCACTCGATTGAGCAAACGCGAAAACGGCAGCCCGTGACGAGCGCGCGATCGGCGAGAGGATGCACCGTGGGTGACCAGCCACGTCAGGATCAACTGGAGCTCGAGTCTTTGAACACACTCGACGACGGTCCAGCGGGCCGTCCCGAACCGGCGATCCGCGTGTCCAGCGAACCCGTGCAAGGCGGCTTGTTTCCCGACGACTCGGTGCCAGACGAACTGATCGGGTACCGCGGGCCGAGTGCCTGCCAAATTACCGGCATCACCTACCGCCAGTTGGACTACTGGGCCCGCACCGCACTGGTCGTGCCGTCGATCCGCGGCGCCGCCGGCTCCGGTAGCCAGCGCCTGTACTCATTCAAAGACATCTTGGTGCTCAAGATCGTCAAGCGGCTTCTCGACACCGGCATCTCGCTGCACAACATCCGGGTGGCGGTCGACCACCTGCGCCAACGCGGCGTTCAGGATCTGGCCAACATCACCCTGTTCTCCGACGGCACCACGGTGTATGAGTGCACTTCGGCAGAAGAAGTCGTCGACCTCCTGCAGGGCGGCCAAGGCGTGTTCGGCATCGCCGTCTCCGGCGCAATGCGCGAATTGACCGGCGCCATCGCAGATTTCCCCGGCGAGCGGGCTGACGGCGGCGAGTCGCTCGCCACGCCGGAAGACGAGTTGGCTTCTCGTCGCAAACACCGCGACCGCAAGATCGGCTGACCCGCTCTCTTCTTGTGGGGTGCCGCCGGCCGCGCCGGCGCCGCCGAGTCGGTAAACTGGTCCACGCATCGTTCTTGCGCGGGAGAGTTCCGTGGCCGCCAGCCACGGACGCCGAAGGAGCAATACCTCTCCGTCAACCTCTCAGGCACCCGGACCGCGACAGACCCCGATGCCTCTGGAAAGTGGTGAATTTCGGTCACCCGCCCATGGGGAAAGACATCTCGATGTCGAATCTCTCAGGCGCCCGGTTCGGGTAGACGACAGAGGGGGAGGACCTGCCTTCCTCGCTGTCAGGAGCTCGCCGATGTCCGACCACACCAACCCGCTCTTCGCCGACCGGCACATCGGCCCGGACAGCGCCGCCGTCGCGGCGATGCTCGAGGTCATCGGAGTCGACTCGCTCGACGAACTCGCCCGCCGCGCCCTGCCGGCGGGAATCCTCGACGGGTTGACCGACTCCGGCGCCGCGCCGGGTCTCGATCAGCTGCCGCCAGCCGCCAGCGAAGCCGAGGCGCTGGCTGAGCTGCGGGCGCTGGCCGACCAGAACACCGCCGCGGTGTCGATGATCGGGCAGGGCTACTACGACACCCATACACCGCCGGTGTTGCTGCGCAACATCTTGGAGAACCCGGCCTGGTACACCGCTTACACGCCGTATCAGCCGGAGATCAGCCAGGGCCGGCTGGAGGCGCTGCTGAACTTTCAGACCATGGTCGCCGACCTGACCGGTCTCGAGGTGGCCAACGCGTCGATGCTCGACGAGGGCACCGCCGCCGCCGAGGCGATGACGCTGATGCTCAGGGCAGCCAGGGTGCCGAAGAGCTCCGCCAACCGGCTGGCCGTCGACGTGGACGTGTTCGCCCAGACCGCCGCGGTGTTGGCCACCCGGGCCGAGCCACTCGGCATCGAGATCGTCACCGCCGACCTGCGCTGTGGTCTTCCGGACGGCGAATTCTTCGGGGTCATCGCACAACTGCCCGGTGCGAGCGGCCGCGTCACCGACTGGTCGGCCCTGGTTTCGCAAGCACATCAGCGCGGCGCTCTGGTGGCCCTCGGCGCCGACCTGCTGGCGCTGACATTGGTCACACCGCCCGGGGAGATCGGCGCCGACGTGGCCTTCGGAACGACGCAACGCTTCGGTGTGCCAATGGGATTCGGTGGACCGCACGCCGGATACCTGGTGGTGCACGCCAAGCATGCCCGCCAGCTGCCGGGTCGACTGGTCGGTGTTTCGCTGGACGCCGACGGGTCACCCGCCTACCGGTTGGCGCTGCAAACCCGTGAGCAGCACATCCGCCGCGACAAGGCGACCAGCAACATCTGCACCGCTCAGGTGTTGTTGTCGGTGATGGCCGCGATGTACGCGAGCTACCACGGCGCCGACGGGCTGACCGGCATCGCCCGTCGGGTGCACGGTCATGCCGAATCCATCGCCGCCGCGCTGGGCGATAAGTTGGTGCACGACAAATACTTTGACACTGTCTTGGCGCACGTCCCGGGCCGCGCCGACGAGGTCATCGCCAGGGCTAAAGGCCACGGCATCAACCTCTGGCGGGTCGACGACAACCACGTGTCGGTGACCTGTGACGAGGTGACGACCAATGCCCACGTGGCAGCGGTGTTGGACGCGTTCGGCGTCGAGGCGGCCGAACCTGTTTGCGCGGGCATCCTGCACCGGACCTCGGAGTTCCTGACGCATCCGGCGTTTGTCAGGTACCGCACCGAGACGTCGATGATGCGGTATCTGCGCGCCTTGGCGGACAAAGATCTTGCGTTGGACCGCAGCATGATTCCACTCGGCTCGTGCACGATGAAGCTGAACGCCGCAGCCGAAATGGAGTCGATCACCTGGCCGGAGTTCGCCCGCCAGCACCCGTTCGCGCCGACGTCCGACAGCGCGGGCCTGCGGCGGCTGATCGCCGACCTGGAAACCTGGCTGGTGCAGCTGACCGGCTACGACGCGGTGTCGCTGCAACCCAACGCCGGATCGCAGGGGGAGTACGCCGGGCTGCTGGCGATCCACGCCTACCACACCAGCCGCGGTGAGGCGCAGCGCACCATCTGCCTGATCCCGTCCAGCGCGCACGGCACCAACGCGGCGTCGGCGGCGCTGGCCGGCATGCGGGTGGTCGTGGTGGCCTGCCGGGCCAACGGCGACGTCGACCTCGACGACCTGCGCGCCAAGGTCAGTGAGCACGCCGACCGGCTGTCGACGCTGATGATCACCTACCCGTCGACGCACGGTGTGTTCGAGCAGGACATCGCCGAGATCTGCGCCGCCGTACACGACGCCGGTGGCCAGGTGTACATCGACGGCGCCAACCTCAACGCGCTGGTCGGCCTGGCCCGACCCGGGAAGTTCGGTGGCGACGTGAGCCACCTGAACCTGCACAAGACGTTCTGCATCCCACACGGCGGCGGCGGTCCGGGCGTGGGTCCGGTGGCGGCGCGCTCGCATCTGGCGCCGTTTTTACCCGGCCATCCGTATGCCCCCGAATTGCCGTCGGGGCCGCCGGTGTCCTCGGCGCCTTACGGATCAGCGTCGATCCTGCCGATCAGTTGGGCCTACATCCGGATGATGGGGGCACCGGGCCTGCGGGCCGCGTCGTTGACGGCGATCGCGTCGGCCAACTACATCGCCCGCCGGCTCGACGAGTACTACCCGGTGCTCTACACCGGAGAGAACGGCATGGTCGCCCACGAATGCATCCTGGACCTGCGGCCGATCACCAAATCGACCGGCGTGACCGTCGACGATGTGGCAAAACGGTTGGCGGACTACGGCTTCCACGCACCCACGATGAGTTTCCCGGTGGCCGGCACGCTGATGGTGGAGCCCACCGAAAGCGAGAGCCTGGCCGAGATCGACGCGTTCTGCGAGGCGATGATCGCCATCCGCGGCGAGATCGACCGGGTCGGGGCAGGGGAGTGGCCGGTGGACGACAATCCGCTGCGCGGTGCACCACATACCGCCGAGTGCCTGCTGGTGGACAAGTGGGAGCACCCGTACACCCGTGAGGTCGCCGCCTACCCGCTCGGCAAGGGCTTCCGGCCCAAGGTGTGGCCGCCGGTGCGCCGCATCGACGGCGCCTACGGCGACCGCAACCTGGTGTGCTCGTGCCCGCCGGTGGAGTCCTACGCCTGAGCTACATCCCCAGTGCGGTCAGGATCTGCTGCGGCACGGTGTCGACCAGTTCGGTGACCAGCCCCCCGATTGGCTGCACGCTGACGTCGGCGATGTTGCCCAGCCCGAGGTCGCTCAGCAAGCCGCTCAGACTCAGGTTGGTGAGACCGGTCAGGTCGCCGAGGTTCAACGGCAGATTGGACAGGCCGAGATCGCCCAACAGAGTTCCCAGATCCACATTGTTGAGAAGGCTGGTGACCCCGGTGTCGCCGAGCCCGAGGTCGCCCAGCAGTCCGCTGAGGGTGAGGTCAGTGGTCGACGACGAGAAGCCCAGGTGTCCGAGAATCCCGCCGATGGTCAGGTTGCTGCCCGTGCCGGAGACGCCCAGGTCACCCAACAATTGGGCAATCGATGTGTCGAGCGTCTGGCCACCGAGCAAATCGCCGACGGTGATGCTTTTCAAGGCGGTCTCGAGACTGCTCACGCTAAGCAGGTCGTTGAGATTGAGGCCGAGACTATTGAGTAGCTGCGTCACGATGGGGTCAGTGGCAAGCAGCGAGCCCAACGATTCGTTGACCAGCGAGCCGAAGCCCAAATCGGTCAGCAGAGTGCCCAGCCCCAGGTTGACGTTCCCGTCGATGCCGAACGCGCCGAGCACGGTGGCCAGGCTCAGATTGTTCAGGTTGACGTTGCCGTCCAGGCCCAGGTTGCTCAGGATGTTGGTCAGGCTCAGGCTACCCAGCCCGAGGTTGCCGAGCCCGAGGTCGCCGAGCAGCCCGCTCAGGGTCGGGTTGCCCAGCAGTGTGCCCAGGCCGTCGTTGCTCAGGTTCAGGGCGCTGAACAGGTCGCCCAAATTTGCGATGTTGCTCAGGTTCAGCCCGCTGAGGCTCAGGTTCCCCAAGCCCAGCGCGTTCAGCAGGTCCGGCAGGTTGAGGTCGATGCTCACCGATTGTTCGGGCGCGAGGATGCCGTTGAAGCCGGCGATGTTGATGGCGCCGCCCAGCAGACTGATGTTGTCCTGGCCGTTGAGGTAACCGTTGAGGATGGTGCCCAGAGCCTCATACGGGTTGCTGGTCAACTCCGGCAGGACGCTGCTGACCGAGTCGAACGTGGCGGCGATCGACCCGAAGTCGGCAATCGCAAGCTCGAGCCCCGGCGGCAACTGCACCGAGATGGTTCCGGGCAGCGACGTCAGATGCGTGGTGACGGTCGGAGTGAGGTCCGACAGCGCACCGATCACGCCGGACGGGTTTGTCGTGAGCTGGCTGAAAACTTCCGAAATCGCTTGCGAGTCAGCGCCGCTGACGATGTTGTCGAAGTTGGCGGTCGTGTTGGCGATGAGCTCCGACCAGGCGTCGACCAGCTTCACCGGCCGCATCTGGATCTCGGGAAGCGGCGCGGCCAGCGGCGTAACGGCAATGATGCTGGCGCCGACCAGGGCGACACCGGCGGTGGCGTATGGGCGAAGTACGTGCTGCACGGCCATCAACTCCTTTAACGGCTGACTGTGATCCACTGCACAGTGACGCGTCGAACTTTAGCCAGCGCCGAGTGTTGGACGCAAGTGGAAAACCTCAGCACCGCATAAGTGTCTTCACAGGTCAAGCAGAGCCCTGACTTAGCCGCGGGATTTTCACCGCACGGGTCACGGTGTTGCCCATATTGAGACGGGGAGCCCAGTCAATTTTATTGACGCGTCGCTGCATCGGCGCGTCGGCGCGCGTGATGGGCTGCCGCCGACGCCATCCAACCGAAAGCCGAGACCAGTTCGACGGCGGGCCGCCCGGTTTCTGTTTGCTCGTCTTTGTCTTTCGAACCTTTGCCGGATCTTTCGGCCCTAGGGCGGTCCACCGTCTCGGTTACGGCTTGGGTCCCGGTCATCGTCCCCATCAGCGCCTGCCCGAATGTCAGTCCCGGTGGCAGGCCTACGGCTGTCGCCGGGGCGACGTCGACGGCGTCCATGGACAGCGACAACGCGACCGGCTCGACCGCTGAGGCGGCCGTCGCCCAGCTCGGCGGCACCGACAACGCCCCGACTGATGCCGCGTTGCTCAGGCTTGCCGACGGCACGCTGACACCGCTCAAGACGGTGAACGGCGCGAGCGGCGCCAGATTCAAGTAGCCCTCGATACCACCACTGACAAAGATCTCCCTGGCCCAACCGAGGCCCAGCGTCAGAAAGTCATAAGTGTCGGTCAAGAGAGCGTAGGGCTGTGCCACGCCGACACTTGCCACAATGTCGGGGATGGCCAGCGCCGAACTGAGGCCGCTCAACCCGGAGGCGGGCGTCGTCGATCCGATCGTCGTGGCGGTGCTCGCCGGGACCGCCGGCGAGGCCAGCTGATGCAGCGCGGAGGGCAACGCCGCGGTCAGCTGCGCCAAGGTGTGGGTGTGGGCGCCGACGGCGTGGGCCACTGCCCCTGCCTGGGCGCCCGGTCCGGTGGGGTCGGTGGTCGGTGGCGGCTCGCTGAACGGGACCAGCATCGACGCGGCTGCGGAGGCGCCGGCGTAGCCGTACATCGCAACCGCGTCCTGGACCCACATCGCGGCGTAGTGGATTTCGGTGGCAGCGATCGCCGGGGTGTTCTGTCCGAAGAAATTGGTCGCGATCAGCGCCGTCAACAGCGCCCGGTTGGCCGCGATCACCGGCGGGGGCACCGTCATCGCGAACGCCGCCTCGTAGGCCGCCGCCACCGCGTTGGCCTGTGCGGCGGTCTGCTCGGCTTGATCGGCGGTGGCCTGCAGCCACGCCACATACCGCGCCGCCGAGGCCGCCATCGCCGCCGACGCAGGGCCCGACCACGCATGCCCGGTCAGCCCCGAAATCGCCGACGCGTAACCGACCGCGGTGGACGCCAGCTCCGCGGCCAGCCCATGCCAGGCGCCCGCGGCGGCCAGCATCGGCCCCGACCCGGGACCCGAGTACAGGCGGCCCGAGTTGACCTCCGGGGGAAGCAACGCAAAATCCATGTCGTTCATCTCCGTCAGAGCCTGAGCCGGTCGGGACTCGAGAGTTAGCTGATCGATCGGGCCGGCAGCGACGCGGCGGTCATCCGGCGGCGGGCGACCCGGTCACCACTTTGCGGTGGCGGGATACCACGGCGCGGGCCGACAAACCGCCGAGGCCCCGACCGGCCAGCGTCCCCAGCATGGTTTCGCTGAATGCGCCACCCGGTATTCCGTCGACCAGGGCCGTGACCGCGACCGGACTGCCGGCCGGTAATGCCAGAGCAACAGGGTTGACTGCCGGGGCTGGCATGGCCCAACCCGGCGGCACCGATACCGCACCGATCTTGAGCGCCTGACCCAGCCCCGCCGACATTCCGACGCCACCGGTACTGGACGTCAACACCGGCCCCGTCAACGGCGCGCTCAACGCTAAGCCGGGGTTTTGAGCGAGAAACTTGGTCAGACCGATTCCGTTGTTGAAATTGCTGACGAGGTCCGCGGCGTCGGAATAGAAGCTCGTGACGTTGCCCAAACCTTGGGACGGGAGAGCGCTCAAATTCGCAAACTCTCCCGCCGTTGACGACGGGCCGGACAGGCCCGAGGTTCCTGACGGCGCCGACGATGTCAGCGAGCTCTGCGTCGTCGACAACGAAGACATCAGCTGTGCCAGTGTCGAATGTGCGCTCGTGCCGGCAGCTGCCCCGGTGGTCTGGGCGACCGACGCGGCTTGGGTGGCCTGCCCACCAGGGTTGGTGGTCTGCGGCGGGCTGTTGAACGGGGACAGCCTCGACGCAGTCGCCGAGGCGTCGGCGTAACCGTACATAGCGGCAGCGTCTTGGGCCCACATCTCGGAGTACTGGCCCTCGGTCGCCCCGATGGCCGGGGTGTTCTGGCCTAAAAAGTTGGTCGAGATCAGATGCAGCAACAGGGCCCGGTTGGCCGCGATCACCGGCGGCGGAACGGTTGCCGCCAGCGCCGCCGAATGGGCGTCTACCGTCGCCGTGGCTTGGCTGGCGGCCTGGTCGGCCTGAGCGGCGGTGCTGTGCAACCAGGTCACATAAGACTGCGCGGCCCGTGCCATCGCCGCCGAGGCCGGACCTACCCACGGTCCACCGGCCAATCCTGCAACCACCGACCCGTACGCGGCTGCCGTGGAATGTAACTCGGTGGCCAGCTTGTCCCAGGCCGCTGCCGCGGCAAGCATTGACCCGGGCCCGGGGCCGGCGTACATCCGCCCGGAGTTAATTTCGGGCGGCAACAACCCATAGTCGATGTACAACGCCAGCCTCCTTTATCGAGCTGCGATGGACGGGGATGTGTGTGACCATGCCGGCTGCCGTCTCAGCCGTAAGGCGACACGAACCGGACCGAGCAGCAACGCGATGGGCGCGAACCGGATCGCGTACACCGCCGCATCGGTATCGGCCATCCTGAGCTCCTCCCATAGACCCATGTCTATGGGATAAGGGTGCATCATTGATCGACGACTGTCAATGTGTATGTCATACTGAATCGCACGCCTGCCGCAATTGCGTCCTCAGCCAAGGCCTCGGCGCGACGCTGATGACCGATGTCGACCCGGCTGCCGCCGGTATCGCTGATCGCGGGACACCAGGACGCCAGGACTACCGGTCATCGCCGCCAATCACGCCCCGACGAGCAAGTCTCAGCTGAGGAAGTTCGTCACCACGGTGGCCAGGTCGGGCGATGCCGAGGTTGCCAGGTTCTGGTAGCTGCCGCCGGAGAGCTTGGCAACGGCCTCCCACGTCGACCGGTCCGAGTCAGACCCGAAGTCGATGACGTTGACCACGACCGGCTTGGCCGGGTCGGCGTTCTGCTTGATGAACTCCTGCAGGCCCGGTCCGCTCAAACTCTGGTCGGTGTGCGGCCCGGACGTGATCACCAGCACCGAGTTATTTTGCCCGGCATGGTAATTCGCCAGCGCATCTTTGTATATCATCCGCAGCGTGGTAAATGACACCGCTCCACCCGAGGATGCGTGCTGCCGGTCGAGGGCGGCCGTCAACGTCTCGGAGCGGGGCTTGCCGTCGACCTGATCGCCCAGCGGGCCGGCCGGCACCTCGGAGCGGCCCTCCTTGCCGTCGAAAGTCCACAGCCCGATCACGGCGCTGGGCGCCAACGCCTTGATCCGCTCATCGAGCGCGCTGACCACGTTGCCCAGCCGGGTCTTGCCGCCCTCGTCGGCCGTCATCGACTGCTCGAGCATGATGATCGCCGCCGGCCCGCTACCCGGCGCAGACACGGCATTGGCCAGTGCGGCACGCGTCGCGTCGTCACCGACCGAGAGGGTCGACGGCAGCGCGGGGAAGCTGGTGACATCGCTCTTGGGCGTCTTGGTGCCCTCGGCGCGGAACCCGGCCTTCGCCAACTCGGCGAGCTGATCGGGTTTGCGCATGAACCTGGCAAACTCGCTGGCCGCCGTCACCTGCTCTTGCGACAGCCAGGATCCGCTGAGCAACACGGTGGGGTAGTCGGCGACCGCGGCCGGGCCCGGCGGCAGCCACGCGCTCAACGTGCCACCGGCGTCGGGATGTGACTGCCCACGGGCGAACACCTGCTGTTCGGTCGTGACCACGGCATGCACCGCAGCAGTCGCCGCGTCACCCGGGGCGAGCAGGGCGTTCATCGCCTCGCCCAGCGAGTTGTCCGCGAGCTTCGGCTGTGCGCCGATCAGCGTGCGCACCGCACCGCTGCCGTCGGTCGGCGGGGCGCCGGGCGGCGCCGACGCGGCTGCTACCGCTTCGCCGGCAAGGTAGGCGGCGTCGCTGTTGGCGCCGATCGGCAACGCCAGCCGCAGTGATCCCCACGCCGGCAGCTTCAGGCCTGCCAACGAGTCGGGCTTGGTCTGAAGATCGGGCAGCGTCGACCAACTCTGATCCGCCAGTGCTTTCTGCAGTTCCGGTCGCACTGCCAGCACCACCGGCGAGTTGACCAGTGATCGGCTGTCGGAGACGGTTTCCTTGCCCGCCGCCGCGGTGAGTCTCGCCGCAGATACCGAACTGCCCGGGATCCACAGCGCCGGCCGCTGACCCAGGTCTGCGGGCCATTTGCCGATGAAGCCGTCGACAACCGCGTCGGAGCCCGCGGATTTCACCCCGATGGCGACGCAGTGGTCGCCAACAGGTGCGGACTGCCCGTTGAAGCGGTCCGCGAAATGTTGCACCTGATCGGAGATCGACGGGTCCGCGACCACGGCGACCGGCAGTTTTTCCCCGACGCAGCGGGCGTTGTGGGAGCGGTTGGACAGCGCGTCTCCGAAGAACCGCCACAGGATGACGACGCCCACCACCACAACGACCGAGATCAAAGCGGCGATCACGCCGATGCTGACGCCGCGCCGTCCACCCTCGTTACGATGGCCGCCCCCGAAACCGGCGAGACCCCGATGGCCGCCGGTCGGGGGGCCCGACGGCGGAGGCGGAGGGCCTTGGTCGCGCCGCGGGAAGTCGGGAAAGTCGTCCGATGGATCGATCCCGACGGCAGGCGCGTCCCACTCCGACGGCTCCGGGCGCCCGAATTCCCCGCTGCGATCGTCGTCCGGCTCATCGAAGTCGGAAAACCCTGGGCTGTCGGGAAAGTCGTCGGAGAAATCGTCCGGCGAGTCGTCGATCGGTTCGTCGTCGTCGGGAGCTCTGTGCCTACCCATCCCAGTTCTCTCCTGGGCGCCGGAGATGTCTAGTCATGGGGCTGGTCGGTGTTCCCCGGACAGATGTCACTCATGGGAGCGGGCCTTGAACTCGCGACGGCGCCGATGCAGAATCGGCTCGGTGTAACCGCTGGGCTGCTGAGCACCCTGAAGGATCAGGTCCTGAGCAGCCAGAAAAGCGATGCTGTCGTCGAAGTTCGGAGCCATCGGCAGGTATCCAGCGGCACCGGCGTTCTGCTCGTCCACCAGCGGAGCCATCCGCTCCAGGCTAGCCCGCACATCCTCCTCGGTGATGATGCCGTGGCGCAGCCAGTTGGCCAACAGCTGGCTGGAAATCCGCAGCGTGGCACGGTCTTCCATCAGCGCGACGTTGTGGATGTCCGGAACTTTCGAGCAGCCGACGCCCGCGTCGATCCAGCGCACCACGTAGCCCAGGATCGACTGACAGTTGTTGTCGACCTCCTCGCGGATCTCCTCGGGCGCCCAGGCCAGTTCCTTGGCCAGGGGGACGCTGAGCAACTCGTCGATAGTGGCGCGCTTCTTGCCTTCGAGCTCGTCCTGCACCGCAGCGACGTCGACGTAGTGGTAGTGCATGGCATGCAGGGTGGCCGCGGTCGGGGAGGGCACCCACGCGGTGGTGGCGCCGGCCTTGGGCTGGCCGATCTTCTGCTCCATCATGTCGGCCATCAGCTCGGTCATGGCCCACATGCCCTTACCGATCTGCGCCTTGCCCTTGAAGCCGGCCGCGAGCCCGGTGTCGACGTTGTTGTCCTCGTAGGCCTTGATCCAGGTGGTGCTCTTCATCGCACCCTTGCGAATCATCGGGCCGGCCTCCATCGAGGTGTGGATCTCGTCGCCGGTGCGGTCCAGGAAGCCGGTGTTGATGAACACCACCCGGTCGGCGGCGGCCTTGATGCACGCCTTCAAATTGAGCGTGGTACGCCGCTCTTCGTCCATGATGCCGACCTTCAGCGTGCCCTGCGGCAAGCCGAGGACGTCCTCCACGCGGCTGAACAGTTCGCAGGTGAACGCGACCTCGTCCGGTCCGTGCATCTTGGGCTTGACGATGTAGATGGAGCCGGTGCGGCTATTGGTCAACGGCCCGTTGCCGTCACCCGTCTTGAGTCCGTGGATCGCGGTCAGGCCGGTGAACAGCGCGTCCTGGATTCCTTCGAAAACCTCATGACCCTCAGCGTCGACGATGGCGTCGTTGGTCATCAGGTGACCCACGTTGCGGACGAACAGCAGGCTGCGGCCGGGCAGCGTCAGCTCGCCGCCGTCGGGCGTCTGGTAGGTGCGGTCCTGGTTGAGCACCCGGTGGATCGTCTTACCACCTTTGTCGACCTCCTCGGACAGGTCGCCCCGGTTCAGCCCGAGCCAGTTCCGGTAGCCCAGCACCTTGTCGTCGGCGTCGACGGCGGCCACCGAGTCCTCGAAGTCCATGATCGTGGTGATCGCCGACTCCAGCACGACGTCCTTGATGCCGGCCTGGTCGGTCTTGCCGACCGGCGACTGCGGGTCGACCAGAATCTCGATGTGCAGGCCGTGGTTGACCAGCAACACCGACCAGCTGGGGGAGCCGAGCTCACCGGTGTAGCCGACGAACTTCTCCGGGCTGGCCAGCTCGACGGAGCCGTCGGCGGTCGCGACCTTCAGGTGAGCGTCCTCGACGCTGAGGCCGGTGGCGTCCGACCATGAGCCGGACGCCAGCGGGACCGCCTGGTCGAGGAATCCGCGCGCGTAGGCGATGACTTTGTCGCCGCGGACCCGGTTGTAGCTGGTGCCCTTCTCGGCTCCGTCGTCCTCGGGGATGACATCGGTGCCGTACAGCGCGTCGTACAGCGAGCCCCACCGCGCGTTGGCGGCGTTCAGCGCGAAACGCGCGTTGAGCACCGGCACCACCAGTTGCGGTCCGGCCGTCGTGGTGATCTCGTCGTCGACACCGGCTGTGGTGATGGTGAAGTCGGCGGGTTCGGGCTGCAGGTAACCGATTTCGGTGAGGAACCCGCGGTAAGCCTCCGGGTTCAGCGGCTCGATGACGTGCTGGCGGTGGTACTTGTCGATCTGCGCCTGCAACTGGTCGCGGCGCGCCAACAGGTCCTGGTTCTGTGGCTGCAGGTCGGTGACGACCTTGTCCACGCCGGCCCAGAAGCTGTCGGGGTCTACGCCGGTGCCGGGCAGAGCCTCGTTGTTGACGAAGTCATACAGCACTTGGGCGACGCGCAGGTTCCCCACCGACACGCGATCAGTCATCATTTTCCTCCGGACTCACCTAATGAAATCTCGCCTCAGCCTACCGGCCGGTCACCTGCCTGCCGGTAACCGGCAACCTGCAGCAGCAGGTCACACCGCTCCAGCAGGGCAGCGCGCAACGGCTCGGCGCGAGCTGCGATGGCCTTCTGGTGACGCACGTACTCGGCGCGGCCGGCCGCATCCTCGACGGCAATCGGTGTGTACCCGTACCCGCTCAGGTCATACGGGCTGGCCCGCATGTCGATTTCCCGCGCAACCGCAGCCAGTTCCAGGCAGTCGAGCAGCGTCCCCGAGTCGATCAGCGGGCTCAACTTGTAGGACCATTTGTACAGGTCCATGTTGGCATGCAGGCAGCCGGGCTGTTCCCAGTCCCGTTGCGTGGCGCGGCTGGGCACCCCGGCGTTGCGCGGTGCAGCGTCGGTGCTGAAAAAACGGAATGCGTCAAAGTGGCTGCAGCGCAACGGTCCCGCGATCTCGGCTTCGACCACGGTGTCGGTGCCCGCGGTGCCGAGTCGCAGCGGAACACGATCGTGGCGGACATCACCGCTGCGATAGACCATCGCCCATTCGTGCAGCCCGAAGCAGTTCAACTGGGCCGGCCGCTGGATGGTCGCCCCTAGCAGTTCCGCGATGAACGAAATTGTCTGCACCCGGCTGAGCAGATGCGCGCGGCTGACCGTGACGCCGGACACGTCGACGGCGTATCCGCGGCGGCCCCGGTAGCGGCGGATGGCCTGATGGCCGGCCAGCGTGACGCCATAGCCGGGATGCCAGCAACGCAACTGCCCCGGCCGCAGGCTGTAGTAGCTGAACAGAAAGTCCCAGACCGGATGCGGCTCACCGACCTGAGCGCGCTTCGCGTGCGGGGCAACGAAACACTCGACCCGCGCGGCGTGCTCGTCGGCGCGGGCCATCCACTGCTCAGGGTCCAACCGGGCGCCTGGCCGCTCAACACCCTGCATAAACCGCATTGTCGCCGGCCGGCCTCAGCCGCGTCCGGTTCCGTCGCGCACGGCGCCGACCAGGTCGCGTACCAGATCCTCCAGCGCGACCATGGCGACCACAGCGCCGCCGTCGGAGGCGGTGACCAACGCGAGGTGGCTGTTGGTGCGGCGCATCCGCGACAGCGCCTCGGGAACGCTCAGCGACTCCGAAATGCGGGGCAGCGGCCGGACTCGGGCCGGGTCGACGACAGCCTGCGGCTCGTCGGCCAGCGGCAGCACATCTTTGATGTGCAGATATCCGACGAAGCTGCCGTCCACACCGGTCACCGGGAATCGCGAATAACCCGTTGCGGCCAAAGCCTTTTCGACGACTGCGACGGTCGGACCCGAGCCTGCTGCGGCCACCGGGACGGCTCGGATCTTCGCAACGGGCACCGCCACATCGGCGACCGCGCGGTTACGGATCTGCAGCGCCCGAGTCAGCCGGGTGTGCTCCTCGGGGTCCAGCAATCCCTCCGACACCGACTCGGCGATCATCTCGCTGAGCTCGACGGTGGACACCGTGACATCGAGCTCGTCGCGCGGACGAACCCGCAGCAGGCGCAAGACCGCGTTGTTGCAGCGGTTGTAGAAGTTGACGACGGGACGGACCGCTCGCGCGTAGACCAGGTAGGCCGGGATCAACAGCATCGCCGCCCGCTCCGGGCCGGCCATCGCGATGTTCTTCGGCACGATCTCGCCGAGCAGCAGGTGCAACGTCACCACGATCGCCAGCGCCACCACGAACGCCATGCTGTCCAGCAGCGCCGAGGAGGTGCCGAGCAGGTCCAACGAGCGCCGCAGCAGATCGGCGACGGCTGGTTGGCCGATGCGGCCGAGCAGGATCGACGACACCGTGACACCCAGCTGGGCACCCGCGAACATCAGCGGCAGCTGCTCACCCGCCCGAATCACCGTGAACGCACCCGGCCTGCCCTGCTCGGCAAGCGTTTCCAGGCGATCCCGCCGCGCCGAGATCAAGGAGAACTCGGCGGCCACGAAGAACGCGTTTGCGCCGATCAGCAGCAGGGTCGCGACCAGCTCGAAAACATCGCGCATCAGCGACCTCGCGCAGCGCCGGCATCGGCGCTGTCCGGTATTCGGGTCAACTCGAGCAGGTCGATACGGCGACCGTCCATCCGCAGCACCCTGGCCCGCCACCCGGCGGTGTGCGGGACGCCGTCGTGCGCGTATCCGGGGAGCTGCACTTCGTCGCCGATGACCGGGATACGGCCCAGCCGTTCCAGGATCAGCCCGCCGATCGTCTCGTATTCGCCGTCGGGGGCGTGATAGCCGGTCGCGGCGGCCACCTCGTCGATGCGCAGCAGGCCGGCCACCCGCCAGCCGCTGTCGACTGCCACCACATCTTGGCTGGCGTCGTCGTGTTCGTCGCGGACGTCGCCGACAATCTCTTCGATCAGATCCTCGACGGTGACCATTCCCGCGGTGCCGCCGTACTCGTCGACAACCATCGCGGTCTGCAGGGCGCTGGCGCGGATCTGTCCCATCAGCGCATCGCCGTCCAGCGTGGACGGGACTTTGGCGACCGGCTGCGCGACGGCGGTGACCGGCGTGCGCCCGCGCTCGGCCGGTGGCACCGCGAAGGCCTGCTTGACGTGCACGATGCCGACCGTCTCGTCAAGGTCGCCGTCGATGACCGGGAACCGCGAAAACCCGCTCTCGGCGACCGCATCCACCAAGTCGGCAACGGTGTTGTGCACTTGCAAAGCAACGATTTTCGAACGCGGTGTCATCAACTCCTCGGCGGTCAGCTCACCGAACTGCAGGGACCGGTCCAGCAGCGCCGCGGTCGCCGGATCCAGCGCGCCGCTGCGCGCCGACGTGCGCACCAGCGAGACCAGCTCCTGTGCCGAACGGGCCGACCGCAACCCCGCGGCGGGCTCGACGCCCAGTTTGCGAAGAATCCGGTTGGCCACCCCGTTGGTCAGCCGGATCGGCCACGTCATCAGCCAGCAGAACAGCAGCTGCACGCCGGCCACCGCCCGCGCGGTCGCAGGGGGGCGAGCCACCGCAAGGTTTTTCGGGATCAGCTCACCGAAGATCATCGACAACGACGTGACGACCACCAGCGTCACGAAGGTGACGATCGCGTTGGCGACCCGGTCGGGCACCCCGAGCGCATCCATCGCCGGGTGCGGCAGCTTGGCCACCAAAGGTTCGGTCAGGTAGCCGGTAATCAGCGTGGTGATCGAGATACCCAGTTGCGCGCCGGACAACTGGAACAACAGGCTCTGATGAGCACGCTGCACATACCGGTCGCGACGCCCGCCACGGCGTGCGTTGGCCTCCACAGTGCTGCGCTCCAGGGTGGTCAGGGCGAACTCAGCGGCGACGAACAACGCCGCGCCGGCCGTGAGCAGCACAATCGCCAGCAAGCTGAGCAGGGTGACAAGCAGATTCATCGAGGCCGCCCGCGAGTGCGAGTCTCCTCCGGGTCGGCGTCACACACGCTGGTCGGCGCGGGTGCCTGCGGCACGGGGATCCCTTCGTCGATGTATCCACTCATGCGTGAACTCTGATGGTAGCGAAGGAGCGACGCGCCCGAGTTCTCGTCGCGGTGGTGACACGCCCCGGCTCACCACCCGAACGGCAGGGGATGGCCCTCAGCGAAGCCCGCCGCAGACTGGATGCCGACCACCACCTGCTCGTGCAGTTCGGCCAGCGTCGAGGCCCCGACGTAGGTGCAGGTGCTGCGCACGCCGGAGGTGATGTGGTCGAGCAGATCCTCGACGCCGCCACGGACCGGGTCCAGCGCCATCCGCGAGGTCGAGATGCCTTCTTCGAACAGCGCCTTGCGGGCACGCTCGAAGGCGCTGTCGGCGACGGTGCGGGCCACCACGGCCCGCTTGGAGGCCATGCCGTAACTCTCCTTGTACGGCTTGTTGTCCCGGTCGCGCAACAGGTCGCCGGGCGACTCGTAGGTGCCGGCGAACCAGGATCCGATCATCACGTTGGACGCTCCAGCGGCCAGCGCCAGCGCGACGTCGCGCGGGTGCCGCACCCCGCCGTCGGCCCACACATGCGCACCCGATTGCCTTGCTGCCGAAGCGCATTCGAGGACCGCCGAGAACTGCGGACGTCCGACGCCGGTCATCATGCGGGTGGTGCACATGGCGCCCGGGCCCACCCCGACCTTGACGATCGACGCGCCGGCGTTGACCAGGTCCCGGGTGCCGTCCGCCGACACCACGTTGCCCGCGACCAGTGGCACGCCCAGATCCAGCGACGCAATCGCTTTGATGGCGTCCAGGGCCTTGGTTTGGTGGCCGTGCGCGGTGTCGACGACGACTAGGTCGGCACCTGCCTCGGCCACCGCCTGCGCCTTGGCGACCACGTCGCCGTTGATGCCGACCGCTGCCGCGATGCGCAACCGACCGTGCGCGTCGACCGCAGGGGAGTAGATACCGGCGCGAATAGCGCCCGTTCGGGTCAGCACACCGGCGAGTGTCCCGTCGCCGGCGGTCATCACTGCGACGTCGACCGAGGCGTGCTCCAGCGACGCGAACACCTCGCGCGGATTCGTTCCCACCGGGGCTTTGACGAAGTCGGTGATCGCGATGTCACGCACCCGGGCAAACCGATCGACACCGTCGCAGCACGATTCGGTGACCAGGCCGATCGGATGTCCCTCGAAGAGGACGACCGCGGCCCCGTGCGCACGCTTGGAGATCAGCGCCAGCGCATCAGACACCGAATTTTCCGGCTCCAGCGTCACCGGAGTGTCGACGACCAGGTCGCGGCTCTTGACGAAGTCCACCGTCTGCCGCACCGCAGTGATCGGAAGGTCTTGCGGCAGAACGACAATCCCACCGCGGCGGGCTACCGTCTCGGCCATTCGTCGGCCCGCGACCGCGGTCATGTTGGCCACTACCACCGGGATGGTGGTTCCGGAGCCGTCGTCGGTGGACAGGTCGACGTCGAAGCGCGACGCCACGTCGGAGCGGTTCGGCACGATGAAGACGTCGTCGTAGGTCAGGTCGTACGCGACGCGGTGGCCGTCCAGAAACTTCATCGGACCCTACGAGGCGGGAACTTCGCTGCGATCTGCACTCCAGAGGGTGTGGAACTTCTTGCTCGGGTCTTCATCAGTCCGTCCGTAGGTATGGGCGCCGAAGAAATCCCGCAGGCCCTGGGTGAGCGCGGCGGGCAGTCGCTCGGTGCGCAACGCATCGTAGTAGGACAACGCCGAGGCGAAGCCCGGGACGGGGATACCCAGTTCGGTCGCGGTCACCACAACCCGACGCCAACTGTCGACGCCCGCCTCGATGGCGCTGCGGAAGTACGGCGCGGCGATCAGAGTGGGCAGGTCGGGGTTCTCGTCGAATGCCTCTTTGATGTGGTTGAGGAACTTGGCCCGGATGATGCATCCGCCACGCCAGATGGTGGCCATGTCGCCGGGGGTGATGCCCCAGTTGTACTCGGCGCTGCCGGCCTGGATCTGGTTGAAACCCTGGGCGTAGGCGATGATCTTCGACGCATACAGCGCCTTGCTCACGTCTTCGATGAATTGCTTTGCATCGTCAGGTTTTTGACCCAGGTGGCCGGAGGCCAAGCCGGTGGTGGCCGTGCGTTGGGCCACCGAGCCGGACAGCGCGCGGGCAAACACCGCCTCGGCGATACCGGTCACCGGCACTCCGAGGTCGAGCGCGGACTTCACCGTCCAGCGGCCGGTACCTTTCTGCTCGGCCTCGTCGACGATGACGTCCACCAACGGCTTGCCGGTCTTGGCATCGGTCTGGCGCAACACCTCTGCGGTGATCTCGATGAGGAAGCTGTCCAAGTCGCCTTTGTTCCAGTCGGCGAACACGTCGGCGATCTCCGGCGCGGTCTTGCCGAGAGCGTCGCGCAACAGCTGGTAGGCCTCGCCGATCAGCTGCATGTCGGAGTACTCGATGCCGTTGTGCACCATCTTGACGAAGTGTCCGGCGCCGTCGGGGCCGATGTGGGTGCAGCACGGGACGCCGTCGACGTGCGCGGAGATCTCCTCCAGCAGCGGGCCCAGCGACTCGTAGGACTCGGCGGGTCCGCCCGGCATGATCGACGGTCCCTTGAGCGCGCCTTCCTCGCCACCGGAGATGCCGGCCCCGACGAAGTGCAGACCGCGCTCGCGGATGGCCTTTTCGCGACGGATGGTGTCGGTGTAGAGCGCGTTGCCGCCGTCGATGATGATGTCGCCGTCTTCCATCGCGTCGGCGAGTTCGTTGATGACGGCATCGGTGGGCTCGCCGGCTTTGACCATGATGATCACCCGGCGCGGTTTCTCCAGCGCGTCCAGGAATTCCGCGATGGTCTCCGCGCGAACGAATGCGCCCTCGTCGCCATACTCTTTGAGCAACGCGTCGGTCTTGGCCACCGACCGGTTGTGCAGCGCCACCGTGTAACCGTGGTGGGCGAAGTTACGGGCCAGGTTGGAGCCCATCACCGCCAGGCCCGTGACGCCGATCTGCGCGGTCCCGGTCTTCGACTCCGACGAGCTCATGTGTGCGCCTCTCAATCCGTGACTTCATCCACTGACCACTGTTGCACAGCGAGATTCATGGGTGTGCACTCCTATCGCCCGAGTGCGCTGCGGGACCGGTTTCCGGATCAGGCTGCGGCGAACAGCCGGTGCAGTTCGGTGAGCCAGGGGATCGCCAGCGCGACGGTCGGCACCACCAGCACTGCGGCGGCGGCGACATAGGCGGCCGTCGACACCCACAGGCTGTTCCCACTCCCGGACAACCGTCGCACGCGGAGCAGGGTGTGGGCGCCACCGGCGGCCAGCGCACCCGCCGGCGCGCGGCCCGACGCGCAGGCCACCAGGGCGCGCGCCAGGGGAGCGCGGCCGGCCACCCGGACCGCGGCGTCGTCGGCCAACAGCTCGGCCAGCAACTTCACCGCGTCCAAAGCGCTCGCGCTGCGGACAAATCGGGGAAACGCGGCATGAGCAGCGGTGAACGCCTCGAGCACCAGATCGTGGCGGGCGCGTAGATGGGCACGCTCGTGACTCAGGATCGCGGCGACCTCGTTCTCGGTGAGCGAATCCAACGCACCCTCGCTGACCACCACCCGGCTGCGCACGCCGGGCAGACAGTAAGCCAGCGGCTGCGCCACTTCCAGCACACGCAGGTCGCGGTCGCGGGCGCAAGCCCTCGTGGACAGCAGATCGGGCGACAAACCCAGCAAATCGACCAGCATGCGGTGGTGGGCCCGACGCCGGCGGGTGGCGACGGCGACCCGGATGACGGCCACGACCAGCCGGGCCCCGATCATCAAAGTTAGCCCGAAGACCGCAACGTCGAGTAGCCACAACGGCCAGCCGAGTCGGCCGATCTCCGCGGCGGGGCTTGCAGTCGGTCGCCCGTCGGGGCCGGGAACAAACAATCGGCTGGCGATGGCGATGCCGGCACTGAACGCCGACAGCACCGCGGCGACGGCGATTGCCTGCCAGAGCACCATCGCGGCGCGGGGAGCGCGCAGCGGCCAGGTCGCGCGGGCGAGCAGCGCCGGCACCGGGCCGACCAGCATCACCGCAAGAACGGTGAAGGTCAGCCCGGACATGCTCTCAGTGTCCCTCAGTCCTCTGGTCGCGCGCGACCAGACGGTGATTTCCGATGGCCTGCTTCCAAGTCGTCGAGTGCGCGGCGCAGCGCCTCGGCCTCGTCGGGGCCGACACGCTCGACGAAGTGGACGAGGGCGGCATGGCGACTTCCGGTGTCTGCGGCCTGGTCGAGCGCGTCCACCATGAGTCCGGCGACCAGTTCGTCGCGGCCGTGCACCGGCGCGTACTGGTGGGCACGATCGTCGCGGATCTGGGAGACCAGGTTCTTCTTGGCCAACCGCTGCAGCACGGTCATCACCGTTGTGTAGGCCAGATCGCGCTGCTCAGACAGCGCTTCGTGGACCTGACGTACCGTCTGCGGGTCGGAAGCGGACCAGAGGTGGTCCATCACCGCGCGCTCGAGATCCCCGAGCCGCGTCAGCTTGGCCATGTTTGCTCATCTCCTTGGCAACGCCATCAGCTTACTCGCGCTTACTACCGACGGTCGTACCTGTCCGCCCGGGGAGGGGTGTCACACCGTTCACACCGACTATTGGTTAGGCTAACCTAATACGAGGAGGTAGCAGTGACAACCCTGAGCGACGACCCGCTGATCGCGGCCATGACCATCGACCGCACGCTGCCATTGCACGAGTCCAGTCGGCGGCTTCGCAACCTGTATCCGCAGTGCCCACGGGTCCACGGCGTTGCCGTGCTCGGTGACGTGTCGGTACGCCGCTGGTGGCCGCTGGCGTCCGCGCTGAGCACCGATCGGCTGCAGACCATGTTCGACGCCGCCGCGATCGACATGGACCGGCGCAGCGCCGTAAGGCAATTGGCGGCGACGCTGATCCACACCGTGATCGGTCGGGTGATCGCGCTGGTGGTATTGGAGGCCAGGGCGTGGGACACCGGGCTGGAGAATTTGTGGGTCCACGTCGACTCCGATGGAGTCATCGACTGGGCCGGGGTCGTGGACCCCACGGTGCGTGTGCTGACCGGCGACCCGTGCGCCGCCGACCGCACGGCGGTGCGTCTGCCGAGCGAAGCCGCGTTGACGACCTGGGTGGCCCACCGCTGCCACCGGACCCTCGAACCGTTGTTCGGCAAGCTGCACCTGGTCAGCGGCGGCGCGTTGTCGACAGCCGCGATGTGGCACATGGTCGGATCGATGGTGGTGGCGGCTGCCACGCAGGTTCCGCAGTTGGCCGGCATTGACGAGCAGGTCGCCATGCGCCGCGGTCAAGCGGTGCTCGACGCGCTGGTCGGCTTCGGCCTGCCGGTGCGCGGGCTGCCGGCCGCGCACCCACGAACCCGGGCAGCCCCGTGCGAAATCAGGGCAGCCTTGCCTATTCTTCTGGTATCGAGCGGTACATGACCGTGACGGCGTCCTGAGGGCTGCAGCGACAACCCGTATCGATGGGACGCTTGCTTGCGGGTCAGTCCTTGATGAAGTGGTACATCCGGTAGGACAGCCGGCCGCGCTGCAATTCCTTGTACATCAAGGTGTCTGGTGCACCGGCGAACAGCTTGCCAAACGGCCGCAGAAACACCGGCAGTCGGCTGCCGACCAATTCGAGGTAGCGACCCGAGTTGTTGTCCAGTCCGCGCAGCACCTCTGCGTTGATCTCGCGCTTGGACTCCATCCGCAGCGGCAGCGCGGCCAGCGCCGCGTCCCACTCGTCGTACTCGAGAAAGCCGCGAAAGTCGACGTAGAGGAAATGTCCGCCCGGCCGCAACACCCGCACCATCTCGGAGAGGAAGCGGTCGAAGTGCGGGTAGGCGTGTGATGCCTCGACATTGAGTACCGCATCGAACGACTCGTCGGGGAACGGCAGGTTCTCGGCATCGCCGTGCACGAAGTCCAGGCCCGGCAGTGGATAGCGGCGCTTGGCGAAGGCCACACCGTCGGGGTTGAAGTCCAGGCCGGTGTAGGACGAGGGGTGCAGCGTCTTCATCACGTACGCGCCGCCGCCGCCGTGGCCGCAGCTGGGCTCGAGCACCTTCTTGCCGCTGAGGTCGGTCTGGGTCGCGGTGCGGTGGTAGAGCTGGATGCCCCACCGGTTCTTCTCGTCCTCAGGCGCCAGCGGCAGACCCATCGGCGGGTCTTCCTCGTAGCCCCAATTCAGGAAGACGACGTCGTCCTGATCCCACCTGCGGGTGACGAAGGGATACCAGTATTTGTTCATGGCCAACTTGAACCACGAATAACTGCCGAGGGGTTTCACGTACTGCCTGAGGCCGCCTGTCACAGGTGGCAAGTATGCCAGTGCGTTACGTGCGGCTGTGGTCAGCCACCGACAGCGAGTCCGACGCGACCGGCGGCTTGTCGATCCGGCGGTACACGACCGCCCGAGCACCCTTCGCGGGCACGGTCGCGACACCACGCCAGCGGGCTTTTTCACCCGGTGCATCGGTCGGCACGAGACGGAATTCGCGCAGCAGCATGCGCAGCACGACGTCGGACTCCAGGTTGGCGAAAGCGGCACCAACGCACCGGTTGACCCCACCGCCGAACGGGATCCACGCGGTGGGTTTGGCGGCGGTGCCCAGATAGCGGTCCGGGTTGAACGACCCGGAGTCCGGGAAGTCGCCTTCCGAGTCGTGGGCCAGCTTGATGCTGATGATGATGTTGGTGCCCTCCGGAAGAACCCACTCGCCCAACCGGATTCGCGTCCTGGTACGCCGCGTCGTGCCGTCGAGTACCGGCCGGGTGCGCTGCACTTCCCAGATCGTCGCCTGGCGCAATTCCGATCCGCCGGCGTCAGCCTCGTCGGCCAACCGCTTGCACAACTCGGGGTGGCGGCTCAGTCGTTCCACCGCCCAGGCCAGTGACGATGCGGTGGTCTCGTGACCGGAACCCAGCAGCGTGAGCAACTCGTCGGTGATGTGTTCGTCCGAGATCGGCTCGCCATCTTCGTAGCGCGCCTGCAACAGCAGTGCGAGCACGTCCTTGCGCTCTTCGATGGCCGGATCAGCCCGCGCCTCGGCGATCAGCGAGGCGATGACGGCGTCGAACCGACGCCGCTGCTTCATGAACCGCCCCCACGGGCTCCACGGACCCAGGTCGCGCCGCACGATCGGCGGGCAGACCACCAGCAGAGAACCCAGCGTCACCATCGCCGGCACAGTCTCCCGAAGCTCTTCCAGCGCAGCGCCTTCGGCGCCGAACACCGCACGCAGAATTACCCCGACGGTGATCCGCAGCATCGGCTCGAGGGTTTCGAATTCCTGCCCCTCGACCCAGCACGCGGTCTCGCGGCGCACCTCTTCTTCAATGATGCGGTCGTAGCTACGCATCCGCTTGCCGTGGAACGGCGGTGCAAGCAGTTTGCGTCGCTCGCGGTGCGCGTCGCCGGCGAGGCTGAAGGTCGACCCCGGACCGAACGCTTCGCCGATGGACCCGGCCCCCGATGGTGGCCGTTCGACGAGCTCGGTGCCGGTGCTGAACAGCTCCTTGGCCAGCACTGGGTCGTTGATCACCACCGCGTGGTTGTTGCGCGGCAGGTTCACTCGCACCACGTCGCTGCCGTATCCCCGGCAGATGGCGTCGAACATCGCGTGGTTTTGCACCAGAAATCGAACCGTCTGGATCAACTTCGGAGTACGGGGTCCGGGCGGCAAACGCACCGGCTCGGTCGTCGCCGCAACCATGAATTCCCCCACAATCGGCATCGCAAAAGCTTAGGTTTCCCGGGACACATGATATCGGTCGCCGGTGGGCCCGCAGCGCAGTCCGACAACTCGGACATGCACGTACTGGCGTCAACAGTGTAGACAGATTGGTGTGCAGCCGATGCCAGCAGCGCCGTTCGACAAGGAAATTGGGCTGGAATTCACCGAAATCAGTCCAGACCGGACACGCGCGCGACTGAACCTCGCGCCCAGACTATTGCAACCGATGGGCATCGCGCATGGCGGCGTCTACTGCGCGATCGTGGAGAGCCTGGCTAGCGTCGCCGCGTACACCTGGATGGCCGCCAAAGGCGGCGGGGGGTCGGTCGTCGGCGTCAACAACAACACCGACTTTCTGCGCGCGGTCGGTAGCGGCACGATTTACGGGACCGCCCTTCCGATACACCGCGGTCGACGTCAGCAACTGTGGCAGGTCACCATTGTCGACTCCGACGAGCGACTGGTAGCACGCGGTCAGGTACGGCTGCAGAACCTCGAGGCCGAGAGTTAACTCGCGGCTTTCGCCGTCTCGCCCGCGTGCGCCTCGGCAGCCAACACCGCCAGCTGCTCGAGCCGAGTGCGGGCGAACGCCTGCTGCTCGGTGATCGTCAACTGCCCGCGCCGGCCACTCAAGAACGTCACGATCCACGACAGCACCGTGGTGATTTTGTTCTTGAACCCGATCAGATAGACCAGGTGCAGCAACAGCCAGGCGAACCAGCCGAGAATGCCACCGAACTCGATTGGGCCGATCTTGACCACTGCGTAGTACCGCGACACTGCGGCCATCGAACCCTTGTCGAAGTATTGGAAAGGCTCGCGGTGGGCCGGGTCTGCGCCGGCCAACTCGGCTTTGATCACGCCGGCCGCGTACTTGCCGCCCTGGATCGCGCCCTGCGCAACCCCGGGCACGCCGTCGACGGCCGCCATGTCCCCGACCACGAACACATTGGGATTGCCGGGAATCGACAAGTCAGGCAGCACTTTCACCCGGCCGGCGCGGTCGAGTTCGACACCCGACTGCCGGGCCAAGTCGCGGCCCAGCGGGCTGGCGGAGACACCGGCCGACCACACCTTGCAGGCCGACTCGATGCGGCGGGTGGTTCCGTCGGAATCCTTGACCGTGATGCCGTCGCGGTCGACATCGGTCACCATCGCCCCGAGCTGGATTTCGACACCCATCTTCTCCAGCCGAGCGGCGGCCTTCTTGCCGAGCTTCTCGCCCATCGGCGGCAGCACAGCGGGGGCGGCGTCGAGCAGAATGACCCGCGCCTTCGTCGAGTCGATATGGCGGTAGGCGCCTTTGAGGGTGAAGTCCGCGAGTTCGGCGATCTGCCCGGCCATTTCGACGCCGGTCGGTCCCGCACCCACCACGGTGAACGTCAGCAGTTTCTGACGCCGCTCGGGATCGTTGGACCGCTCGGCGGCCTCGAACGCGCTCATGATGCGCCCGCGTAATTCCAGGGCGTCGTCGATGGACTTCATACCGGGCGCGTACTCGGCGAAATGGTCGTTGCCGAAGTACGACTGACCGGCCCCGGCCGCGATGATCAAGCTGTCAAAAGGCGTCTGGTAGCTGTGACCGAGCAACTCCGAGACGACGAACTTGCCCTTCAGGTCGATGTGCGTGACGTCCCCGAGCAGCACCTGGGCGTTGTGCTGGCCCCGCAGGATCATCCGGGTCGGGGGGGCGATCGCGCCTTCGGCGACGATCCCGGTGGCCACTTGGTAGAGCATCGGCTGGAACAAGTGGTGGGTGGTGCGGGCGATCAATTTGATGTCGACGTCGGCCCTCTTGAGCTTCTTGACGGCATTGAGCCCGCCGAATCCGGATCCGATGACGACCACCCGGTGTCGACGGTTGGGTGCAGTGTCTTCGGACTGGAAATTCATGACGTGGTTTGCTCCTCAGCAGCGACTGTATTCGCCACTACGATAGCCGTCTGGACCTGCAACTATCGACGTTACCCGGGTGTGATCGCCCACACCAACGCGGTCACACGTGACGCAGCTCGCGGCGAGATCTACCCGACCAGCGGGCGCAGCGCGGCACCGACCGCCGAGATGGTACCGGGCGTATAAAACGGCATGTTGATGATCACGCCGTCGATTCCAGCGTCCAACACCCTGGCCTGAACCTGCTCGGCGACGAAGTCGGCGCTTCCGGCCAACATGCGTCCGGCCATCTCGTCGGGAATCTGGTCCGGCTTCACGTTGTCGTCGAGCAGGACCGTCAGCAGCATGCTGGTCTCCAGAGTGGCGGGGTCGCGGCCGATCTCTTCGCAGCGCTGGCGGACGACGTTGACCTTGCCCGCCAGTTGGTCGAAGCCGGCGATCACGTTGAGGTGGTCGAAGTGCCGAGCCGCCAGAGGGATCGTCTTCTTCTCGCCACTGCCACCGATCATCAGGGGGACATGATCGCGATAGCGCGGGCTGGCCAATGCATTTTCTGCGCGGTACCACTTACCGGAGAAGGTCGGCCGCTCACCTTTGAGCATCGGCAAGATGATCTCAAGCGCCTCGTCGAGTCGGTTGAATCGATCGGTGAAGGTGCCGAATTCGAAGCCGAGTTCGTCATGCTCGAGCTCGAACCAGCCGGTGCCGATGCCCAAGATCGCCCGCCCCGCGCTGACCACGTCCAGAGTGGTGATCACCTTGGCCAGCAACGTGGGATTCCGGTAGGTATTACCGGTCACCAAGGTGCCCAGCTGAACTCGCTCGGTGGCCGTCGCCAGCGCCCCAAGGGCCGTGTAGGCCTCCAGCATCGGCTGATCGGGGGAGCCGAGCATCGGAAGCTGGTAGAAGTGGTCCATCACGAAAACCGAGTCGAAGCCTGCTGATTCGGCCTCGCGCGCCTGCGCGATTACGGTGGGAAATAGTTGTTCGACGCCCGTGCCGTAGGAAAAGTTGGGGATTTGGAAGCCAAGTCGAATGGTCACCAAATCCACATTAGCTAGTGACCGACGTACGGCAGCGACGGTCGCGGACCCGAATTACGCGTTAAGCGAATTGCGTCAGTGCGCCGTGGCTGACATGCAGCGTCTGGCCGGTGATGTGGCGTGCTGCGCCGCTGGTCAAAAACAGCGACATCCGCGCGACCTCGGCGGCGACCGACGGCGGCGTGCTGGACAAGCCTTCGTAGCCGGGTTGCGCGCGTCGTCCGGCCGCGACCGCGTTCACGGTGATACCGCGGGTGCCGAACATCGTCGCCTGGCCGGCCACCCAACTCGAGAGCGCGGCTTTGATCGCGGCCTCGGCGCTACCCGGACGAGGATTTTGCGGCATCACGCTGATGATCGTCCCACCGGATCGCAGGTGGTCGCCCACCGTCTCGAGCGTGAGCACTGCGGACAACACTGTGTCGTCGAGCGTGGTGCGCCACGCGGAGGCCAGGTCAGACAACGAGTATCCCCGCGGGTCGCCGGCGTCCCGGCGCGGCGCCGGAACGTTGACGATGGTGTCCAAGTGGTGCGGGAACAGGTGGCGGACCTCCGCCAACGCGGCGGGATCGGTGTTGTCGCAGACGATCGCATCCGCTTCGATTTCCTTGGCGGCTACCTCGAGGTCATCTCTACGGGCACCGAGCAGTGTGACCGTGTGACCGTTGTTGTGAAACTCTTCAGCAACGACGCGCCCAAGTTCGGTGTCGCCTCCGGTGACAAGTACCTCCACTGCCATGACCTCCTCGTATTCACCGTTGAATCCAGGTGCCGGCTCGTCAGGAGCGCCGCAGCCCACACCTGGGGCAACGATTCTCCGTCGCTTCGATGGTGGCACACCGCAACGCCGGTCCCTGGGATTTCAGGGCGTGTAGGCATTACCGTTTCCTTATGTTACTGGACGGTAGCTAGATATGAAACTCCGAATCCGGCACGGCGTGGTCACCGTTTGGATAACGCTGAGCACTGTGGCATCTCGACTCGGCGGCGCGCGGACGGCCGGGATGGCGGGATTGCTGGTGTTGGCGCTGGCGACGCCACTGCGCGGATGCGCCTGAATCCGACTTCGCCACGTCCGCCGAACTGGCGAACAAGTTGACCCGGGGCGCCAGCGCCGACGTTTACGCCTCGGCAGACACCGCCGAGATGGACACCTGCGGGTCAACGACGCGCACCAGGCCGGCTTCGACAGTCCCTGAACCGACCCTTCGCGACGGTTGTGACGCGCCCGAACGCGCTCTCGTTAGCGAATTGTCACCTCCGCTGCCGGCCTGAGCGGTGAGCTGCGAGTGTTCGCACGCCTCCGGGTGCGCCGTCCCCGAGAAATCGGCCGAAACGCCTGCAATTCACCGATGCGTCACGGGTGTAACACGGTAGGTTTTTGGCTCATGGACCAGCTGGACCGCTATTTGATACGGCCGAAAAACCGCAGGGTGACGCGCGTTATCGCCGCGATCGGCGGTGCGGCGGCAATCACGTTCGGGTGGCCCACCGCAGCCAGTGCCGATCCGGTGCCACCGCCGCCCCCCAGCCCCGCGGCCCCCGTCCCGGGTGCGCCCGCTCCTGAGCCCGCGCCGGCTCCTCCGGTCGCCCCCGATGCGGCACCGGGCCCCGCCGTGGCACCGCCGCCCGCCGCCCCGCTTGGCGTGCCGCCCGCGACCGACCCCAACGCTCCGGCCCCGCCGCCGGTCGACCCGAACGCCGGACGGATCGACAACCCGGTCGGCGGCTTCAGCTACGTCCTTCCCGCCGGCTGGGTGGAGTCCGATGCAACCCACCTGGACTACGGATCAGCGCTGCTCAGCAAGATTTCCGGAGTGCCCGCCCCCGGTCAGCCGCCGCCGGTCGCCAACGACACCCGGATTGTGCTGGGCAGGCTGGACCAGAAGCTGTACGCCAGCGCGGAAGCCGACGACTCCAAGGCCGCGGCGCGGCTGGCCTCCGACATGGGTGAGTTCTTCATGCCGTACCCGGGTACCCGTTTGAACCAGGAGACGATTCCGCTGGGCGCCAACGGCGCGGCAGGCGGAGCGTCCTATTACGAGGTCAAGTTCAGCGACGCCACCAAGCCGAACGGCCAGATCTGGGCCGGGGTAGTCAGTCCGCCAGAGCCGGCGGGCGTGCCGACCCAGCGTTGGTTCGTGGTGTGGCTGGGCACCAGCAACGACCCCGTCGACAAGGCCGGGGCGAAGACGCTGGCCGAGTCCATCCGACCGCTGGCCCCGGCACCGGCTCCAGCACCGGCGCCGGGCGCACCAGCGCCGGCACCCGCCCCCGGTGCGCCGGCTCCAGGCGCGCCAGCCCCCGGCGCACCAGCCCCCGGCGCACCGGCGCCGGCAGCGCCTCCTCCCGCGGCGCCGGCACCCGGCCAGCCGGCCGGCGGAAACGGCGCGACACCGACGCCCGGCGCGGTCTCGACCTGACACCGATACCAACTCCGGCCCGAAATCGGGTCATCACGCAATCGACTGGCTACCCTGAGCGGGTACACCAAAAACAGTCCGGCAGTGGGCTGACACAAATCAATAGCCAAAGGAGCCGGTCGTGATCTTGCACGTCATCTGGATGCTCATCCTCGGCCTCATCGTCGGCCTCGTTGCGCGACTGATCGTTCCGGGCCGTCAGCCACTGGGCCTGATCGCCACCGCTCTGCTCGGGATCGTCGGGGCTTATGTCGGTGGGACGCTGGGCAGCGTGGTGTTCCCACCGCACCAATTCACCGTCACTCCGCCGATCAACCACTCATTCCTCGGTGCGCTCGTCGGCGCCGTGCTGCTGCTGTTCATCTACAAAGCGGTCAAATCACGCACCTGACAAGTCGTCAAACACTTTGAGGCCCAACACGATCCCCACCACCATGTACGCATGGCGGGTTGCTCGCCCCGGCCCGGTCGACACCCGGCCACTGGAGTATGTCAGCACACAGGTTCGATCACCCGGGCCCACTGAGCTTCTTGTCGCGGTGCGAGCGTGCGGAGTGTGCCGCACCGACCTGCACGTCACCGAGGGCGACCTGCCGGTGCATCGCGATCACGTGATACCCGGACACGAAGTGGTCGGCGAAGTGGTCGAAATCGGCGCGGAGGCCGGAGCCGAGTTTCGCGTTGGCGACCGCGTCGGGATCGCCTGGCTGCGACACACCTGCGGGGCGTGCCGCTACTGCCGACGTGGCGACGAGAATCTGTGCCCGAATTCTCGCTACACAGGATGGGATGATGACGGCGGATACGCCGAATTCACCACAGTCCCCGCAGCTTTCGCACACCATCTGCCGAAGGGGTACAGCGAAAGCGAACTGGCTCCGCTGCTGTGCGCCGGAATCATCGGCTACCGGTCGCTGCAGCGCGCGGCGCTGCCGCCCGGCGGGCGGTTGGGGCTGTACGGGTTCGGCGGCAGCGCGCACATCACCGCGCAGGTCGCGCTGGCGCAGGGCGCCGAGGTGCACGTGATGACTCGGGGTGCCGCGGCGCGGGAGCTGGCCCGCGGTCTGGGCGCTGCGTCGGTGCAAGGGGCCGCCGATCCGCCACCGGTAAAGCTTGACGCCGCAATCTTGTTCGCGCCCGTCGGCGATCTGGTGCTACCGGCGTTGGAGGCGCTCGACCGTGGCGGCACCCTGGCGATCGCGGGAATTCACCTCAGCGACATCCCGCCGCTGAACTACCAGCGTCACCTGTTCCAGGAGCGTCAGATTCGCTCGGTGACCTCGAACACCCGTGCCGACGCGCGGGCGTTCCTCGGCTTCGCCGCCGCGCACCACATCACCGTGACCACACCGGAATATCCACTGAGCCAGGCGGATCGCGCGTTGTCGGATCTCAGCGCGGGCCGCGTCGCCGGGGCGGCGGTGCTGGTCGTCTAGGTCAGCTGGACAGCTGCCAGACCAGCGCGGCGGCCAGCGCCCCCATCCCGTTGAGCGACCAGTGCAGCGCGATCGGCGCAAGCAGGCTGCCACTGCGTCGCCGTAGCCAGCTGAACACGAATCCGGCCGCTGCCGTCGCGACCACCGCGACCAGCACCCCGGCCAGCATCCCGAGGACGCCGCCCCCGAACAGCCGGGTGAAGCCGACGTTGCTGCTGGTCAACCCGAGTGAGGTGGCGACGTGCCAGAGCCCGAACAACAGTGAGCCGGCCAGTGCCACCCCGCGAAAGCCCCACGCGCGGTGCAGCGCGCCGTGCAGTACGCCGCGGAACGCCAGCTCCTCGGGGATGACGGTCTGCAGCGGAATGATGACCGTCGAGGCAAGCAGCGCCCCGGAGACCGTCGCGTAATGGTGGTTCATGAACATCGGCCGGGTCAGCGGCAGCAGGGCACCCAGCCCGATCGCCGCGACCACCAACGCGACGGCGCCGGCGGCGTAGGCGGCGCCGGACTTCCAATGCTCACGGCCCAGCCCGAGTTCGCCCCACCCGAGGCCGTTGAACCGCAGCCAGCTGACCAGGCCGATCGCCGCAACCGGAACCGTCACCACGCCGGCCCAGGCCGTGGTGAAGTGCGCGATGACGTTGGTCAAAGCCAGCACCACCACGACGACGGCGACGTCGACCTGGATGCGGAAGTGGTGCAGCGCCGAGAGCTGGACGAGCAGCGGATGCGGTCCCGCCGCAGCGCCCTGGTAGCCAGACATCCCACCAGGCTACCGACGGCAACGAGGTGGGCGATCGATAGTTGACACCTGCCAACTACGCTGACCTGATGCCTGACGACCTGCTCACGTCGCTGCGGGTACTCGACCTGTGCGACGACGACGGCGACGCGGTCACCAGACTGCTCGCCGACCTGGGCGCCGACGTGCTGAAGGTGGAGCCGCCCGGCGGCAGCCCGGCACGCACCAGTCGGCCGTCGCTGCGCGGCACCGGTGTGCGCTTCGCCCTGCACAACGCGAACAAGCGCAGCGCTGTGCTCGACCCGTCCGACCCGGACGACCGCAAGCGGCTGAGCGAACTGGCCGCCGGAGCCGACATCGTCGTCGACAGCGGGATACCCGGCCAGGCCGCCGCGTATGGGACCTCGTGCGACGCGTTGGCCGAGCGCTTCCCACACCTGGTGACGCTGTCGGTCACCGATTTCGGCAGAACCGGACCGCAGGCGTCGTGGCAGGCCACCGACCCAGTGCTCTACGCCCTCTCGGGCGCGTTGGCCCGGTCGGGGCCCACCACCGGCACTCCGGTCTCACCACCGGACGGTATCGCCTCGGCCACCGCCGCCGTCCAGGCAGGATGGTCTGCTCTGGTCGCCTACTACAACAGATTACGCAGCGGCACAGGCGATTACATCGACTTCTCACGCTACGAGGCCGTAGTGATGGCGCTCGACCCGGCGTTCGGGGCACACGGGCAGGCCGCCGCGGGCGTCCGGCATCCGGATCGATGGCGCGGACGCCCGAAAAACCAGGACGCCTACCCGATCTACGCCTGCCAGGACGGCTACGTCCGGCTGTGCGTGATGTCGCCGCGTCAGTGGCACGGGTTGCGCCGGTGGCTGGGGGAGCCCGAGGCATTCCAGGACCCCAAGTACGACGTCATCGCGGCGCGGTTCAAGGCGTGGCCGCAGATCGGGCTCCTGGTCGCGCAACTGTTCGCCGGCCACACGATGAAAGCGCTTGTCGCCGAAGGACAGTCGCACGGTGTGCCGATATCCGCCGTGCTCGAGCCCGCGCAGATCATGGCATCCGAGCATTTCCAGGCGGTCGGTGCGGTGACCGACGCCGAACTCGTTCCCGGTGTGCGCAGCACCATCCCGACCGGCTACTACTCGGTCAACGGTGAGCACATCGGTTTTCGTGAGCCCGCGCCACCGGTCGGGGCTCGCGACGCCGGCTGGGCCGCGCAGCCGGCGTCGTTCGCGGCGCCCGCGAAGTCGGGTCCGCGTCCGTTCGACGGTCTGCGCATCGTCGACCTCGGCGTCATCGTCGCCGGCGGCGAACTCAGCCGGCTGTTCGGCGACCTGGGCGCCGAGGTCATCAAGGTCGAAAGTGCGGCCTACCCCGACGGTTTGCGCCAGGCCCGGATCGGTGCGCCGATGAGCGAGTCGTTCGCCTGGACACATCGCAACAACCTGGCTTTCGGCGTGGACCTGCGCAGTGCCGCGGGCAAGCGGGTGTTCAGCCGCTTGGTGGCCGACGCCGACGCGGTTTTCGCCAACTTCAAGCCGGGAACGCTTGCCGCGCTCGGCTTTCCATACGACACGCTGCACGGGTTGAACCCGCGGGTGGTGCTGGCCGAAAGCAGCGCGTTCGGCGACCGCGGACCGTGGAGCAACCGGCTGGGGTACGGCCCGCTGGTGCGCGCCACCGCGGGCGTCAGCAGCCTGTGGACCGACCCGCGCCATCCACCGGAGGACTCCGATGACCGGCACCGTTTCTACGACGCGACAACGGTCTTTCCCGATCACGTGGTCGGGCGGATCACAGCGCTGGGCGCGCTCGCCGCGTTGATCCATCGCGACCGGAACGGCGCCGGCGCACGCGTGCATGTCTCGCAAGCTGAAGCTGTGGTCAACCAACTCGACGTCCGCTACGTCACGGACGCGGCACGCGCCGACCATGGCGCTGAACTGGACGACGACACCAGCGTCCACGAGGTCTTCCCGTGCGCGGGTGACGACGAGTGGTGCGTGATCTCGATCCGACACGACGCCGACTGGCGTGCGGCCAGCGAGGTTTTCGGTCTGCCCGAGCTAGCCGGCGATACCCGCCTGGAGACCGGCGAGGCGAGACTGGCACACAAGAACGAGTTGGTCGAGCTGGTGTCGGCGTGGACCCGCGAGCGCAGCCCGAGACAGGTCGCCGAGGCACTGCAGTCGGCCGGCGTCCCGGCCGGGCAGATGAATCGCCCACCCGACATCCTGGAAGACCCGCAACTGCGCGAGCGAAAGTTGTTCAGCGACATGACTCATCCGCTGTTCGACCACCCGCTGCCAGCCGAGACCGGGCCGGCGTCGTTTCGGAACATTCCGCCGGCGCCGCAGCGGCCCGCGCCCATGCCCGGACAGCACACCCGCGAGATATGTCTGAAAATGCTGGACATGAGCAGCGAGGAAACCGAGCAACTGATCCATGACGGGGCGCTGTTCGCGCCCGCCGACACCGCGGAAGGTCACGCTTGATGCCCGTCCACCCCAGAACGCCGGTACTGGTCGCCCACGGTCAGGTGAACCACCACAAGGCCGCACCGGACCACACCCTCGAACCGGTCGACCTGATGGTCGCGGCGGCGCGCGAGGCAGCCGACGCGCGTGTGCTCGGCGCCGTCGACTCGATCCGGGTGGTCAACCTGTTGTCGGTGTACTACCGTGACCCCGCTCTGCTGCTGGGCGAGCGCATCGGCGCCGGCCGATTCACCACCCGCTACAGCGGCATCGGCGGCAACGTCCCGCAGACACTGGTCAACCGGGCATGCGTAGACATCCAACAGGGCCGGGCCGAGGTGGTTCTGGTGGCCGGCGCGGAGATGTGGCGGACCCGCACGCAACTGCGAAAACAGGGGCAACGGCTCACCGCCACCGAGCAGGACAACTCGATTCCGCAGCCCGAAGGCAGCGATGAGAGCGTGCCGATGGCCGGGGAGTCCGAGATCCGCATCAAGCTGGACCGCCCGGCCTACATCTACCCGATGTTCGAGCAGGCGCTGCGCGTCAGCACGGGGGAGTCGGTAGACGATCACCGCCGCCGTGTCGGCGAGCTGTGGGCGCGCTTCAACGAGGTCGCGGTGCGCAACCCACACGCCTGGATCCGTACACCGGTTACGGCCGAGGAGATTTCACAGCCAGGTCCGTCGAATCGGATGATCAGCTGGCCGTACACCAAACTGATGAACTCCAACAACATGGTCGACCAGGGCGCCGCCTTGATCTTGACGTCGGCGGAAGCCGCGACCCGGCTGAATATCCCGTCGGACCGCTGGGTGTATCCCTACGCAGGCACCGACGCCCACGACACGTACTCGATCAGTGAGCGCGCCGAATTGCACCGATCGCCATCCATCCGAATCGGCGGGTCGCGGGCGCTGGAGTTGGCCGGCTTCGGCATCGACGACATGGACTACGTCGACCTGTACTCGTGTTTCCCGTCGGCTGTCCAGGTGGCCGCCAACGAACTGGGATTGCCGCTCGACGACCCGGCCCGGCCGCTGACCGTCACGGGTGGGTTGACGTTCGCCGGGGGTCCGTGGAACAACTACGTCGCACACTCCATCGCCACGATGGCCCAGTTGCTGACCGAGAACCCCGGCCGGCACGGGCTGATCACCGCCAACGGCGGCTATCTGACCAAGCATAGCTTCGGCGTCTACGGCACCGAACCACCCAAGACCGAGTTCCGTTGGGAGGACGTGCAATCCGCGGTCGACCGCGAGCCGACCCGCGCCGCTGCGGTGGAATGGGACGGCGTGGGCACCGTCGAGGCCTGGACGACGCCGTTTGATCGGGAAGGTCAGCCCGAGAAGGCGTTTCTCGCGGTTCGCACTCCGGACGAACGGCGCACGCTGGCGTTGATCTCGGACCCGGCGGAGGCTGCGGCGACCGTGACCGAAGACATCGGCGGCGCCAAAGTGAAGGTCGCCGGCGACGGCTCCGCAACATTGCAATGAGCTAACGGCGTCAGCTGAAGGCTACCCGTTACCGTCCTGCGCGACTAGTGTCTGGTATTCAACTAAACGCCGTGGAGGTGTTCGGTCGTGCGGATTTTACTGACCGGCGTCACAGGCGTCCTCGGGCGCGCGGTGGCCCGGCAATTGGTTGCCGTGGGCCACGCGGTGACAGGTATCGCGATCCGGCCACACGAGAATCTACATCCTGACGTCGACTTTGTCCGCAGCCCACTCACAGACCCGATTCTGCAGCAACTGGCCAATTCGGCCGATGTGGTGCTACACCTGGCTCCGATCGAGCCCGAGGTGCCCGGTAGCGCCGGGATCGACGGCCTGGTCCGGGTGGCGCATGCATCGGCGCGCTCAGGCGCCCGATTGATCTACGTGTCTGCCGCAGCCGGGGATCGGACCCTCTGCGGGCCGGCCGAGACGCTGGTGACCAGCGGGTGGGCGCCGAGTTTGGTGGTGCGCATCGCGCCGCTGGTGGGTCGTCAGCTGGATTGGATGATCAGTCGCACGGTGGTCAGCCTGGTGCGCAGCAAGTCATCGGCCGCTCCCTTGCGGGTGCTGCATTTCGACGACCTCCTTCGCTTCCTGGTGCTCGCCGTGGCGACCAACCGCACCGGAACGGTCGACCTGGCCAATCCGGACGCTACCGTCGTGGCAGCCGCGAGCAGCATGCTGCGGTCTGCCGGGCAACGCCGCCTGCTGGCGCGCTTGCCCTGCTGGCCCGAGCTGACGCCAGCCCTCGACACCGCAGAACTGATCGAGGCGTGGCGGTTCGAATTCGGCTGGAACACAACCGATGCCATCGCCGATACGGGGCGTGGGCTGGCCGGCCGCAAGCTCACCGTCACGGGAAGCACGGACACCCCCGGATACCTGCCCCTACCGGTCGAGGTTGCGCCGCCGACCGAACCCTGGGACGGGGCGCCGCTGCGGTCGGCCTTGCCGGATGAGCAGGAAGGCGAATTCGACGATCGGATCGACCCGCGCTTTCCGGTCTTCAGCGCGGCCCCGCTGACCCAAACCCTGCCGGGGCCGCTGTCTCCGATGACGCTCGACGTCCAGGTGGCCGGCTTACGCACCGCCATCCGGATGATCAGCCCGGTGCTGGCGTGCGGCGAAATCGTAGCCGCCGAATGGGGGAGCCGGGCCATCGCGGTCTTCGGTCACCGCCCCTACGTCGGCGTTTCGGCGAGCCTCATCGCGGCGGAGCAGCTGCCCGGCTGGGACGTCGACGGAGTCATCCGGACGTCGCTGGACGACGCCTCGATCGACCTGTTGCCGCATGGCCGTCCACTGCAGAGCGGACGGCTCGGCTCCGCTGCCGCCAAAGCGGTGGTGGTCAAACGTGCCCTCGCGCTGTTGCGACATCTGAAAGCGGATACCCACTTGTACCTGGCAGCCGCCTCCGCGGAACATCTACCAGCGTCGCAACTGAATTCGCTGCCGGATGCCCAACTGCAGGCGCGGATCCGCCTGCTGCGCGACAGGATTCATCAAGGTTGGGCACTGACCGGTTTGTGGTTGATCGACAGCGGCGTCACCGCAGCGACGGTGCAGCGCCGTGGCGTCCACGTCGCCGTCGCCGGCCTGGGTGCATTGCTGGAAAGCGATGCCGTCACGACCAAGACGGCCTCGCTGGCAGCACTGATCCGCGACGATTTGCGGCTGTGCGCTCTGGCAATCGACGGCGATCTCGACGGCATCAGAGCACGGTCGCCGTCAGCCGGGTCGGCCTTTGCTGCGGCGGTCGACCAGATCGGGCACCGCGGTCCGGGCGAGGTCGAACTGGCCAACCTGATGATCGGTGACGATCCGGCGATCCTGCTGGCCGCGGCCGGACGAGCCGCCACCGAGCTACCACAGCGGATGCCGCCGGCCGAATCCGACGCGACGCTGGCCCAACGGCTGGCCGCCAGCGCCCGCGCCTCCCGCGAAATGGCCTTCGACACCACCATCCGGTTCACCCACGAACTACGAATGACATTGCGCGAACTTGGTTCTCGTCTCGTCTCCGCTGAGCTCATCGACGTTGCGGGCGAGATCTTCTATCTCACCTGCGACGAGGCCGTCACCGTGCCCGCCGATGCCCGGCTGCGCATCAAGCGACGTCGCGCGGAGCGGGAGCGGTTTCAGGGATCGCGTCTGCCCGACGTCGTCGCGGTCAGTTGACCGCGTCTGACAGCGGCACCTCCGGGTCGGCCAGCTTGTCCGGATCCACGGGGGCCTTCTTGCGGATCAGGCTCTTGATGTCGTCGAGGGCATCCCAGATGTTGACCTGCATTCCGGCCAGCACCCGGTTGTCTCCGGCGAGCCAGAAGGCGATGAACTCCCGGGCGTCTTTGTCACCACGGAACACCACCCGCTGGTAGGTCGGCGCATGACCGGCATATTCCATGCCCAGGTCGTATTGGTCGGTGAAAAAGTACGGTAGCTCTTGGTACTCACCGGGCGTGCCGAGCATGCCGGCCACCGCGACGTCGGGCTGCTTGAGCGCGTTGGCCCAATGTTCGGTGCGGATCCGTTCCTCGAACAGCGGATGTTCGGCGGCGGCAATGTCGCCGACCGCATAGATGTCGGGGTTGCCGGAACGCAACGATGCGTCGACGAGCACCCCGCCATTTTCCGTCGGAAGGCCGGCGCGCTCGGCTAATTCGATATTGGGCTGGGCACCGACAGCGATCAGCACGCGGTCCGCGGAGATGATCGACCCGTCACCCAGCGTCAGCCCGGTGGCTTTGCCGTCCGCGGTGGTGATCTCCTTGACTTCGGTTTCCAAGCGCAGGTCCACGCCGTGGTCCCGATGCAGCTGCGCGAACACCGTGCCGACTTCCTCGCCGACCGCCGCGCTCAGCGGGACCTTGGCGGTCTCGACAACAGTGACGTCGACGCCGCGTGCGCGTGCGCTCGCCGCCACCTCGAGCCCGATCCAGCCGGCCCCGACGACGGCCAACGACGTTCCCTCCTTGAGAGCGGTGACGAGGTTTACCGCGTCGTCGTATTTCCGCAAGTAGTGCACGCCGGTCGATTCGGCGCCCGGGATCAACAGCCGACGCGAACGCGATCCGGTGGCCAGTAGCAGTTTGTCGTAGCTGACAACGCTGTTGTCCGCCAGCGTGACCGTGTGAGCGGAGGGATCGATTGCCACCGCCTCGGTGTCGTTGCGCAGGTCAATCTTGTTCTTGCGCTACCACTCTGAATCCTGCACGGTGAAATCGTCGAGCGATTTCTTGCCGGCCAGAAAGTCCTTCGACAGGGGCGGTCGCTCGTAGGGCAGGTATTGCTCGTCGGCGAGCAACAGGACTTTTCCGTCAAAGCCCTTCTGCCGCAACGCCTCGGCGGCCTTGGCGCCGCCCAGGCCACCGCCGATGATGATGAATGTTTTCGAGTCAGCCACGATCGCTCCTATCGGTCGAACTTCTTACACGGTGTAGCGCGTCTGGGTAACCGTCATCGCACTGCTCGACCGACGAGCTGTTGGCGCACGTCGTCATCGAGTGACGCGCGGACCAAGGCCGCGGCCAGCCGGGCGTTGGCTCGCGGCGCCAGCGCGCCGAGTTCGTCGGGGTCGCCGGGCAAACCCAATTTTTTCGCGGTCCGAGTGGCGCGCTTGTCGAAGTACGGCCGCACCCACGTCCACACGTCTTGGACCTCGCGAAGAAAGATGTCGGCCCCGGTGTCGCCGATTCCCTTGAATTCCTTCAGTATTTGCTTGGTCGCGTCAACGTTGGCGGATGTTCGCCGCGGGATCTCCCGCAGGTCACCGGCGTAGTGGTCGACGACGCGTTGCGCCATCTCGGTGAGACGGGTCGCCGAACTCTCGTCGTAGCGGGCATAGTGGGCACGCCCGAAGGCTTCGATCATCGTCCGCCGGTCGGCGGCCAGGACAGTCTTCGGGGTTTTCAGTCCCCGGCTGAACAGTTCGTGACCGGCGCGCATCGCGATCGTCGCGTCGATTGGTTTGCTGGCCAGCATGCACAGGACCAGCAGCTGGAAAAGCGGCATCGGCTTGTCGCTGACTGCAACATGCGCCTCCGCGGCGTATGTGGTTCCGGCGATCTTCAGCAACTGGCGAACCATCTTTTTCTGATCAGCCATGACGCTCGGCGTACCCGCAGTTTGGATTCGCAAACGTCGGCCCTCATGTGGGCGGCAGTCGGCACGCATAGTCGACGCCGCGAGCCACCCAGGCGCTCAGCTGACGCTTGGTCTTGACGCCGTCGGCGTCCACGCGAATCCACCCGCGAATCTCGCGGCCGGCCATCACCATCGGGTTGACATGGGCCCGTTCCAACAGTTTCCCGGTTTCTTCCGGCGGTATCCGCACCAGAATTCCGCCCTGCTGGCTGACGGCGACGGACATCTTGCCGTTGATCAAAAACGCCAGGCCGCCGAACATCCGCTTCTCGTCCACACCGCACAGTGGAGCCAGCAGTTCGCGGATGCGATCGGCGAGGCCGGCGTCGTAAGCCACTGTGTAACGGTAACGCCGCCCACCGCCGGGCATCGCCTTTCCGGCGCACCCTCGACCGCAGCCGATTGGTCGACACCCTTTAGCGACTCGAGAGGTGCGCCCAGCAAACGTCAGGCGGCTGCGCTCACCGACTCGCTGAACGGTTCCAGTGCAAGGGCGACGATCTCGGCGACGTCGGACATCGGCTTGACGTCCAGCGCCTCGAGCACCTCGGCGGGCACATCGTCGAGGTCGGGTTCGTTGCGCTGCGGGATGAAGACCGTCTTGAGTCCGGCCCGCTGCGCGGCCAGCAGCTTCTGCTTGACCCCGCCGATCGGCAGCACCCGACCGTTGAGCGTCACTTCGCCGGTCATTCCGACGTCGGCGCGGACCTGCCGTCCGGTGGCCATCGACACCAGCGCGGTGACCATGGTGACGCCGGCCGACGGACCGTCCTTGGGGACGGCGCCGGCAGGGACGTGCACGTGGATCCGCCTGTTCAGTGCCTCAGGGTCGACGCCCAACTCCTCGGCGTGCGCGGAAACATAGGACAGCGCGATCTGCGCGGACTCCTTCATCACGTCACCGAGCTGACCGGTCAGCTGCAAGCCGGGCGCACCGTCGTTGGCGCCCGCCTCGATGTAGAGCACGTCGCCACCCAGCCCCGTCACCGCCAGGCCGGTCGCAACGCCCGGCACCGCCGTGCGTTCGGCCGATTCGGGTGTGAAGCGCGGTCGGCCCAGGTAATCCACCAGGTCCGGCTCGTCGATCGTCAACGCGACGTCCGCGATCTTGGTGGTGACCTTGCGCAGCGCCTTGGCCAGCAGCCGTTCGAACTGCCGCATGCCCGGCTCGCGGGTGTAGTCGGCGGCGATCTTGCGTAGCGCAGCGTCGGTGACGCTGACCTCGTCGTCGGTCAGCCCGGCGCGGTCGCGTTGCCGCGGCAGCAGGAAGTCGCGCGCGATGGCGACCTTGTCGTCCTCGGTGTAGCCGTCGATCTGCACCAGCTCCATCCGGTCCAGCAGCGCCGACGGGATGTTCTCGATGACGTTGGCAGTCGCCAGGAACACCACGTCGGACAGGTCCAGATCCAGGTCCAGGTAGTGATCACGGAAGGTGTGGTTCTGCGCGGGATCCAGCACCTCGAGCAACGCCGCACTCGGGTCACCGCGGTAGTCGGAGCCGACCTTGTCGATCTCGTCAAGCAGGACAACGGGATTCATCGAGCCGGCTTCGCCGATGGCACGGACGAGCCGGCCGGGCAGCGCGCCGACGTAGGTGCGCCGGTGGCCCCGGATCTCGGCCTCGTCGCGCACGCCGCCGAGAGCGACACGGACGAACTTGCGGCCCAGTGCGCGGGCGACGCTTTCGCCCAGTGACGTCTTACCGACTCCGGGCGGGCCGGCCAGCACCATCACGGCGCCGGAGCCGCGGCCGCCGACGACCTGCAAGCCGCGTTGGGCGCGGCGGGCGCGCACCGCCAAGTACTCGACGATGCGGTCTTTGACGTCCTCCAGACCATGGTGGTCGGCATCGAGGATCTCGCGCGCGGCCTTGAGGTCGGTCGAGTCCTCGGTGCGGGTGTTCCACGGCAGGTCGAGCACGGTGTCCAGCCAGGTCCGGATCCAGCCGCCCTCGGGACTCTGATCGCTGGAGCGTTCCAGCTTGCCGACTTCGCGCAGCGCCGCTTGACGGACCTTGTCCGGCAACTCAGCCGCCTCGACACGGGCCCGGTAATCCTCTTGATTTCCGGGGCCATCCGGCCCCAACTCGCCGAGTTCTTTGCGAATGGCGGCCAGCTGCTGGCGCAACAGGAATTCCTTCTGCTGCTTTTCCATCCCCTCGCGGACGTCCTGGGAGATCTTGTCGTTGACCTCGACTTCGGCCAGGTGGTCGCCGGTCCAGTCGATCAGGGCCCGCAGCCGCTCGGCGACATCTGCTGTCTCCAGCAGCTGGCGCTTCTGCACGTCGGTCAGATAGGACGCGTAACCGGCCATGTCGGCCAGAGCCGACGGGTCGATCAGCTTGTTGACGACGTCGACCAGCTCCCAGGCCTCGCGGCGCTGCAGCATTGCCAGCAGCAGTTTCTTGTATTCGCCCGCAAGCGTGCGGGTCTCGTCGTCGGGTTCGGGGTCGCTGACCTCAGTCACCTCGACCCACAGCGCGGCCCCTGGGCCGCTGGTCCCGGCCCCGATGTGGGCGCGACGCTCACCGCGGACCACCGCCGCGGTCCCGCCGCCAGGTGTCCGGCCGACCTGAATGATCGTGGCAAGGACACCGTAGGACGGGTAGCGGTCGTCGAGTCGGGGCGCGATCAGCAGCGTGCCCGATTCGGTGGCACAGGCCGCGTCGACGGCCGCGCGGGCGGCGTCGTCCAGCGCGATCGGAACGACCATGCCGGGCAACACCACCGGCTCGCCCACGAACAACACCGGCACGGATCTGGCTTCAGCCATCATTCCTCCAAAGTTACGTCTGACGCGCTCAACCTGGACTCGGTCCAATTCATTCCCGCATACCGTCGGCGACCATTCCGCGGTACACGACGTCGCCGTCGCGAGTCCCGTGGTGCAGCGTCGGCCGTCGAACTGGTGTTGAGCTGCGCGAACGGTCACGCCAAAGCCGCCAAAGCAGCAGGTGATGCCTGTACATTCAGATTTCATGTTTCGCGGACACGCGACTCTGATGCAGGCCAACCCGCGGGTGAAGTCGGTGTTCGGGGCGACGGCGGGTGCTTCGCTGCTGCTGGTCGCGGCGATCGCGGTGTTACCCGGGCCGACGAAGCTGATCGCCGCCGCGGCCGTCCTCGTCGGATTCGTCACCATCTATCCGCGCGCCCTTTCGTGCGCACTGGTACCCCACCGCGCCCCAGTCGATCTGTATGTCGACCAGAACGGCGTCTTTGCCGACGACGCACCGCTGGCATTGCGCGGGGACATCGAGAACGCCTACATCAGGCCGGCGCTGGACACCCGCAGCAGCCGCCAGACGAACGTCCGGACCAGCTCCCACACCGATCCGCTGACGGTCGAACTGCAAGTCCGTCACCGAGGCCAGGTCAACATCGACCCCGGCGGTCAAGGCCCGGCCACCGAAATCCTGACCGCTCTGGGCTTTCCGGTCACCACGTGCGCACCCAAGTACCGAGCCCAAACCAACAGCCAGAGGACCACGTCGGCGGTGCTGGTTGCGCTGTTTGTGGTGGCCTACGTCAGTTACTACCTGTTCCTGTCGGCTCATCACTGACGACCGGGATCAGCCGACGTAACTGAGTGACGTGCGTGGGGGACAGCTCCTCCAGGCTGCGGACGCCGAGCAGTTTCATGGTACGAACCAGTTGCGCGGCAAGGATGTCGACCGCGCGGCGCACTCCGGCCTCACCGCCGGCCATCAGCCCGTACAGGTAGGCCCGACCGATCAGCACGCTGCGCGCGCCCAGCGCGACCGCGGCGACAACATCAGCGCCGGACATCACGCCGGTGTCGACCAGGATTTCGGTGTGCGCGCCGAGCTCGCGCGCCACGACGGGTAACAGATGGAATGGCACCGGAGCCCGATCCAGTTGGCGGCCGCCGTGATTGGACAGCACGATGCCATCGACGCCCAGATTCACCACAGCGATCGCGTCGTCGAGGGTCTGGATGCCTTTGACGACGAGCTTGCCCGGCCAGTGCGCTTTGATCCACGCCAGATCGTCGAAGGTCAGGGTCGGATCGAACATCGCATCCAGATACTCGCCGACGGTGCCCGACCAGCGGTCCAGTGACGCGAACGAGAGCGGCTCGGTGGTCAGCAGGTCGACCCACCAGCGCGGCCGCACCGCAGCGTTCAGTGCGGTCCGCAACGTCAACGCCGGCGGTATCGACATCCCGTTGCGAACGTCGCGCAGGCGTGCGCCGGCAACCGGGACGTCGACGGTGGCCAGCAGGGTGTCGAAACCGGCGTCGGCGGCCCGCTTCACCAACGCCATCGACCGCTCCCGATCCCGCCACATGTACAGCTGAAACCACCTGCGGCCCTGCCGCGCAGCGGCCGCCACGTCCTCGATCGACGCGGTCCCCAGCGTCGAAAGCGAAAACGGGATACCGGCCTCCGCCGCGACCCGTGCGCCGGCGAGTTCGCCGTCGGTGTGCATCAACCGGGTAAAGCCTGTCGGCGCAATGGCGAACGGCAGGGCGACCGGGCCGCCGAGCACCTGCCAATCCGTGCGGACGTTGCTGACGTCGCGCAGGATCGACGGGTGAAACTCGATGTCGCGAAAGGCTTGTCGGGCGCGATGAATCGATACCTCGTCTTCGGCAGCACCGTCGGTGTAGTCGAAGGCCGCCTTGGGGGTGCGGCGCTTCGCGAGGCGGCGCAGGTCCTCGATGGTCAGCGCGTCGTCGAGGTGACGCTGCACGCGGTCGAACCGCGGCTTACGAAAACGGATCAGCGGCGCGAGATCACCCGCTTTCGGCATCCGCCGTTTGACCACTGTGCCACCGTAGGTCATATGGAATCTGCAAGCGACCCTTTCGATCTGCAGCGCTTCGCGGACGCGCAGGCGCGGGTGTACGGACAGGTGATCGATGAGTTGCGGGCCGGCCACAAGCGCAGCCACTGGATCTGGTTCATCTTCCCGCAGATCGCCGGGCTGGGCAGCAGCCCCAGCGCGGCCAGATATGCGATCTCGTCGCTCGACGAAGCGCGCGCCTATCTGCGACATGAACAACGGCGATTTCGTCCAGGTGCTGAACCGCTACTACGACGGCGAGGAAGACCCGCTGACGCTGCAGCGGCTGGCTTAGACCGGCCGCAGCACCCGCCAGCCCCGCGGTTCGACCGACACCTTTCCGACGACCTCCGACGGCGGCGCCCCGCTGCCGGCGATCACTTCGGCCGGTCCGGAATCCAGCCGCCATCGCAGCGGGGTGTCGTCGATGTTGAGCGCGATGATCAACGCCTGATCGCCGTGGCGGGTTTCGTAGACGTATTGCCGATTGTCCAGCCGCAGCGCCGACGTCGATGCGGCGTGCAGCCATGGGTGCCGTCGGCGCAGACCGATCAGGTATTGGTGCAGCGACCAGATCTCGACCCCACGGGCATCGAGTGCGGCGGGGGGAGAACCGAATTCGGGCCGTACCGCGTCGTCACCACCGAAGCGCTCTTCTTTGACGCCGCGGTAGCCGAGCTCGTCGCCGGCGTAGATGCTGGGCACACCCCCCACGGTCATCAGGACGACAAGCGCGTGCGCGAGATACTCTGGACGCTCGAGCCGGCTGGCGATGCGCGTGACGTCATGGTTGCCGATGAAGGTCAACGGCGCGAAAGTCTTCTGAAAATCATTGTGCCGCTGTAGCGCATGATCCAGCTCGAAGAAGTTGCCGTCGTTGAGACCACTCCAGATCGCCTTCCACAACTCGTACTGGGTTGCCGAGTCGAATCCGGTGTCGCGCACCACCGCGGCGTAGTCGCCGTGAATCAATTCTCCGACAATCCAGGCATCCGGATGCGACCGACGGACCTTCGGCAGCACCGACTTCCAGAAATGTTGCGGCACAGCGTAGGCCGCGTCCAGCCGCCACCCGTCCGCCCCGCGGCGCAGCCAGTGCGACATCACTTCGCCGGTATAGTCGGACACTTCGGAGTTGTCGTGGTTCAGTGTCGGCAGGCCGTCGTGACCTTCGAAGGTGTCAAAACGGCCCGGTCTGCCGCGGAACCAGCGCGCGGCCGCCTCGTCATCCAAAGCCTCGCGGTAACGCGGGAAATCGGTGCCGACATGGTTGAACACCCCATCCAGCAGCACCCGCAACCCGTGCCGCCGAGCCTCGGCGATCAGGAAGTCGAAGTCGGCGTCGTCACCGAGGCGTGGGTCGATGCGGTAGTGGTCGGCGGTGTCGTAGCCGTGCGTACGTGAGGCGAAGATCGGTCCGAGCGCAATTCCGGAAGCGCCCAACTCGATCGCGTGATCGAACCATTCGACGAGGCGCCGCAGTCGATGCTCGTGGGCATCGGGGGGAGCGGGCGCCGGGAACGCGCCCACAAAGCCCAGCGGATAGACATGCCACCAGATCGCATGCTCGACCCAGGCGGGTCCGCTCATCGTCGGTACCTGGCCTCGTACAGCGCTTTCATCTCCTCCTCGAACTCGGGCACCGGACCCTCGACCACGGCCCGGGGCGCCACCGTGTTGATCGGCAGCATGGCCACCGGCGGCGCCGTCGCGTGCCATTCGGTCAGCCAGGACGTCAGTTGATCGTTCGCGGTCGCATACACGATGCGCCCCAGCCCGGCCCATGCGTGCGCGGCCGCGCACATCGGGCAGTGCTCGCAGGAGGTGTACAGGGTGGTGCGAATCCGTTGCACCGGAGCCACATTCGCCACGCTCCACCGGATGACACCGAGCTCGGCGTGCAGCGTTTGATCACAGTCGGTGACGCGATTGTGGTCCTCGTACAACCTCTTGCCGTCGGCGCCCACCAGCACCGCACCGAACGGGCCGTGGCCGGCTTCCAGTGCGGTGCGGGCAAGCTGGACACAGCGTCGCAGATGCTGCAGATCGACGTCGTTGACGACCACAAACCCGGAGTCTACGGGCGGGGACTAACCGGCGGTCGCCGGCGTTTGGACGGTGGTGATCGCCTGGGCAACACCGGTGACGATTGCGGCCACCTTCAGCGCCTCCAGGATCACGTCGCGCTCGACACCGGCCTCGCGCAGGGTGTGCTCGTGAGCGGTCACGCAGTGTTCACATCCGTTGATCGACGACACGGCGAAAGACCACAACTCGAAGTTGGCCTTGTCGACGCCCGGGTTGGCGATGATGTTCATCCGCAACCCCGGACGCAGATCGTCATATTTGCCGCCGAGGAAGCCGCGACCGCGATAGAACACGTTGTTCATGCCCATGATCGACGCGGCGCCCAGCGCCGCCTGGTACGCCTCGCCGGACAGTTCGTCGGCGGCCTCGGCGCTAATCTCGGCCAACACCTGGGTGTTTCGCGTCGCCGCGGCACTGGCCAGCAGAGTGCCCCACAGCTGTTCGGTGCTGAGCACGGTACTGCGGCTGATCGAGCCGAGGTTGAGCTTGAGATCCTTGGCGTACTCGGGTAGCGACTCTTTCAGGTTGTCCAGACTCATCGAGGTCCCCCGATCAGGCCGAAGCCTTCAGTAATTCGCCGGCGTCCAGCGTGGGGTCGCCTTTACGCCAGTTGCACGCGCACAGCTCGTCGGACTGCAGTGCGTCGAGCACGCGCAGCACCTCGTCGACGTTGCGGCCCACCGAGCCGGCGGTCACCGAGACGAACTGGATTTCGTTGTTCGGGTCGACGATGTAGGTGACACGGTCGGCGACGCCGTCCTTGTTGAGCGCACCGGTGGCCTCCACCAGCTCCCGCTTGAGGTCCGAAAGCATCGGGAAAGGAAGCTTTTTCAGGTCATCATGCTGTGCACGCCACTGGAAGTGCACGAACTCGTTGTCGACGGAGACGCCGAGCACCTGGGCGTCGCGGTCGATGAACTCGTCGTTGAGCTTCCCGAAGGCCGCGATTTCGGTGGGGCATACGAAGGTGAAGTCTTTCGGCCAGAAGAACACGACCCGCCACTTGCCCGCGAAGTCGTCGCTGGAGATGGTGGTGAAGTAGTCCTCGGGCTGCTGGGCATCGACCTTGGAGAGGTCGCCACCGATCAACGCCGTCAGCTCGTAGGTGGGGAACTGGTCGCCGATGGTCAGCAATGCCATGTTGCTTCTCCGCTCTAATTGGATTTAGTCAAGAACTCTGCGTTCAGTCTGCCCCAACCACACTTTGAATGAAAGGTGATCTTTCCCACTATACTGATAGGTATGGCCGATAAGAGTTATCAGCCGACGATAGCCGGGCTCCGGGCATTCGTCGCAGTCGCCGAGAAGCAGCATTTCGGCGGTGCAGCAAAGACTCTCGGTGTCAGCCAGTCGACCCTGTCCCAGTCGCTGTCAGCATTGGAGGCGGGCCTCGGAGTGCAGTTGGTCGAGCGGTCTACCCGGCGGGTCTTTCTGACGACGGAAGGCAGCGCGCTGCTGCCGCGGGCCCAAGCGGTGATCGAGGCGGCGACGGCGTTCACCGCGGCGGCCGCGGGGTCCGCCGACCCCCTGCAGGGCACCATCCGGCTGGGCCTGATCCCGACGGTCGCGCCCTACGTCTTGCCGACGTTGCTTGCCGGCCTGACCGATCGCCTGCCCGGATTGACCTTGCGGGTGATCGAAGACCAGACCCAGCGGCTGCTGACCGGGTTGCGCGAAGGTTCGGTGGACGCCGCGCTGATGGCACTGCCAGCCGAAGCGGGCGGCATGGCCGAAATCGCGATCTATGACGAGGATTTCGTGCTGGTGCTGCCCTCCGGCCATCCGCTGGCGGGAAAGAAACGGGTGCCCCCGACTGCACTCGCCGATCTGCCGTTGCTACTCCTCGACGAAGGGCATTGCCTGCGCGATCAAGCGCTCGACGTCTGCCGCAAAGCGGGCGTACACGCCGAGGTGCCCAACACCCGGGCGGCGTCGCTGGCAACCGCGGTGCAGTGCGTCGCCGGTGGGCTGGGCGTGACGTTGATTCCGCAGAGTGCGGTTCCGGTCGAAACCGCCCGCAGCCGGCTGGAGTTGGCGTACTTCACTACGCCTCGGCCCGGCCGCCGAATCGGCTTGGTGTTTCGCACGTCCAGCGGACGTGAAGGGCCATACCGGCGGCTTGCCGGTTCGATCGGTGAACTGCTTGCCGTCGAACAGCTGGTACGCCCGGTCACGTAGCCATGACCACCCCACTACCGCGGCCGAAGTGAACGTGTTCTAGTTTCGCTTGATGTTGGACTTCACGCTCGAAGACCTCAGTGCCGAGGACGTCGAACGGCTACGGCTGGTTTACCAGCCGCTGGCCGAGTCGGTCCGGGCATTGGTCGACGCGACGATCAGGACCGAGGTCGACGCCGGCACCGTCGCGGCAGCAAAGGCCGAGATCGACTCGGCCACCGCACGTTTGTGCCACAAACAGACCGACGGCAGCTTCGGTGTGCGCTATCTCGCCACCGGCGAGCGGATGGCCTGGGGCAATGCCGTCATCGGGATCCGCAATCCACTTGCGCCGCCGATGCAGATCCATCGCGACGAATCCGGCTCATCGGTATGCGATTTCCATCTGGGCGCCGCGTACGAAGGACCGCCCGACCATGTGCACGGCGGCGTCGCCGCGCTGGTACTTGATCACCTGCTGGGGGAGGCCGCCAGCGACGGCATCAATCCCCGCCTGACCGGCACCATCAACTTCCGCTATGTGCGGGCCACCCGGCTCGGGGACCTGCACGCCGAGGCCCGCATCACCCGCACCGAGGGAGTGAAGACCTACGCCGTCGGCCACCTCGCCGACGCCAAGGGCGTCACCGTCGAAGCCGAAGGCGTATTCATCCAACCGCGCTGGGCGCGGGAGTCCTCGGAATAGGTTGCGACTGTGGAGAAGGTGGTGGCGGTCCTGCGGGCCGCCGATTGCGACGAAGACTGGTGCCGACGGCAGCGAACCTCGGTCGCCGAAGCGATCCTGGCACTCGGGGTCGACGGCCTGAGCGTCAACGTCCGTGACGCGGCGGTGAGTCACTCGATGATGACTCTGACGACGCTCGATCCACCGGCTGTCGCCGTGGTGAGCATGTGGGCTCGGCAGTGCTACGGGAACCAGATCGCCGAGTCGCTGAGCCTGCTGCTGGCCGAATGCGATCACCTGGCGGCCTATCTGGTCACCGAATCGAACCCGCTGCTGGCGCCACTCGAACTAGGCCGGCGTACCACAGGTTTGGCGAACGTCGCGCTCTTGCGCCGCCCGGCCGAGCTGGATTATCCGACCTGGCTGCAGCGCTGGCAGCACGATCACACGCCGGTCGCGCTAGAGACGCAATCCACCTTCGGCTATACCCAGAACGCGGTCGTGCGCGCGCTGACACCCGACGCGCCGCAACTGGCTGCCATCGTCGAGGAACTGTTTCCGATCCAGGCCGTCACCGACCTGCACGCATTCTTCGGCGCGGCCGACGACGCCGATCTGCAGCAGCGGCTGACCCGGATGGTCGCCAGCACATCGGCGTTCGGCGCCAACGACAACATCGACACCGTACCGACCAGTCGCTACGTGCTCAAAACACCGTTCACCACGTAGGGAGACGCCGTGATACTTCATGTCGAGGACGAGAACCGGGTCCGCACCCTCACGCTGAACCGGCCGGACGCGCTCAACGCCTTCAACGAAGCCCTCTACCAAGCCACCGCCGAGACACTCCGGAAAGCTGCCGAGGATCCCGACGTCGCCGTCGTCCTGTTGACCGGGGCGGGCCGCGCGTTCAGCGCGGGCAATGACCTCAAGGAGATGCAGGCCCGCATCACCGACCCCGCGATGACCGGCGAGGGCTCGCATTTCACCACGATGATCGACGCCCTTTCCCAGTTTCCCAAGCCGCTGATCTGCGCGGTGAACGGCGTCGGCGTCGGTATCGGCACCACCATTTTGGGCTACGCGGATTTGGCGTTCATGTCGTCGACGGCCCGGCTGAAGTGCCCGTTCACCAGCCTGGGCGTCGCGCCCGAGGCGGCATCGTCATATCTGCTGCCGAAGCTGATAGGCCGGCAGAATGCCGCGTGGCTGCTGATGTCGTCGGAATGGGTGAGCGCGCCGGAGGCCCTGGCGATGGGCCTGGTCTGGAGGGTGTGTGCGCCCGATGAGTTGCTCGCCGAGGCACGCAGACACGCAAATGTTCTAGCTGCGCGGCCGATTCCAAGCTTGGTCGCGGTCAAACAATCGATGGTCAAACCCACTCTGCCCGACATTGCGGCGGCGACTGAGCTCGAAAACGCCTATTTCGCAGAGCTTTTGGGCGGTCAGGCCAATGCGGCGGCGCTGGCGGATTTCACCGCCGAGCGGGGGAGTTGAGGATTCAGGTGCCGGTGGGCTGCAACTGCGCGGCCGCCTCGATGATCGCCCGCACTGTGCGCCGGCAGCGGCCGCAGTCCAAACCCGCTCCGCAGCGCGCTGCGACCTCTTTAGAGGTTGACGCACCGCCGGCGACCGCATCAGAGACGGTCTGGCTGGTGACGCCCTCGCACAGGCACACGTACATCAGCGCACCTCCAAGCTCTCCGACGACCGTGCAGACCGCATATTAGTGGAGTCTAACCTAACAAGGTTCGTGAAGGCTAACCTAACTTTTTATCGGTGTCGATACTTCTCGGCATGGGACGCCCCAGAGCAGTGAGCACCGAATAGCGCGAGGTGTTTGAACGTCGCGCCGGGGTGTCGGGCAATTGTCTGCTCGGCGCAGGCCAATGGAGTCGAAAAGAATCGGGCGCGCTGTGCCCGGACAAAGGTTCGCGTTAGTTAGGAAATGCTGACCTGAGTGAGTATTACCTTCGGTGACAAGGGATTTGACCTGCGGTAACCTAGCCCAGACATGTACTACGACGCCTATAAGAGGAGTGAAGGTGGAAGGCGATCCCGACGTTTTGCGCTTACTAAATGAACAATTGACCAGTGAGTTGACTGCGATCAACCAGTATTTCTTGCACTCCAAAATGCAAGAGAATTGGGGATTCACCGAGCTGGCGGGCCACACCCGCGCCGAGTCGTTCGACGAGATGCGGCACGCCGAGGCGATCACCGATCGCATCCTGCTGCTCGACGGGCTGCCGAACTTTCAGCGGCTGTTCTCGTTGCGGATCGGTCAAACGCTGCGCGAGCAGTTCGAAGCCGACCTGGCGATCGAACACGAGGTGCTCAACCGCCTCAAGCCGGGCGTCATCATGTGCCGCGAGAAGCACGACTCGACCAGCGCCGCCCTTCTCGAAGGGATTATCGCCGACGAGGAAAAGCACGCCGACTACCTGGAGACACAGTTGCAGCTGATGGACAAGCTCGGCGAAGAGCTGTACTCGGCGCAGTGCGTCTCGCGTCCGCCGACGACGGGTTAAGCCGGCGGCTCAGTGCGATAGCTGCTGCCTACAGCCAGAGCGGGGACGACACAGCTCTACCAGAGCCTCGTCGTCCCCGCTCTGGCTGTCGGCCCTGCGGCGTAGCATCCAGCCATGAGCCGAATCGGAAACTTCCCAGATGACGACCTCGCCGGCTGGATAATGAAGTCACCCGAACTGGGCGGCGCGATCGGAGCGTTCAGCGACGCGGTCTACAACCGAAGCCGGTTGCCGATGCGAACACGGGAACTGGCCCGGATGGTCATCGCGCACAGCAACGAATGCGAAGTGTGCGTCAACACCCGCGACGGCGACGGAATCGCCAACGGAGTCGACGAGAACCTCTACCAGCACGCCAACCAGTGGCGTACGTGGCCGGGATACAGCGAGCAAGAGCGCCTCGCCGCCGAGTTCGCCTACCGCTTCGCCACCGAGCACACCGTGCTGCGTGACGACGCGGATTTCTGGGCTCGGTGCAGCGAACACTTCTCCGATGAGCTGCTCGCCGATCTGGCGCTCTCCTGCGCGCTGTGGGTGGGGATGGGACGCGTGCTGCGCACGCTGGACATCGCCCAGTCCTGCAAGCTCACCCTGCCCAGCCGGGTGTGACGGGCTGGGCTCACCCAAGTTGACGCTCAGGACGCTGTGCCGGTGTCGACTGGAGTAAGACCCCGACGGACGGCGGTGTAGAAGTCAGTCAGGTCGTTGACAAGGGCGTGGGTTTCTGCGGTGTCGACGGGGTCAGTGTGAAGGTGGACCAGCCAGTCGGCGATGACGTCGAACATGCCGCCGACCACGGCGGTCGCGATGCGGTGTCGATCACCTTCGATGCCGTAGCGTCGCCAGACCTGCTCGATGAACTCGGCGGCCCAGCGCCGGTTGTCGTATCGGGCGCGCTCGGTCGCCGGCGTGATGATGCGGGCGATACCGAAGGTGACCTGAGCTTTTCGGGGGTCTGCGGCAAGCATGTCCACATAGGCGCGCAACAAATGGCGGGTGGCGGACGCCTCGTCGTCGGGTGCTTCGGAAAGCGCGGCACCGATGTGGTCGCGGTAGTGCCGGGCAGTCCGTTCGTAGAGCGCCAAAAAACAGTCCTCGCGGCTGTCGAACAGCTTATAGAAGCTTTTCGTACTCACCGAGGCGCTCTGACAGAGCAGTTCGATTGAAGTGTTCTGGTAGCCGCGGGTGGTGAACAGCTCAAGTGCCGCATCGAGCAGCGACTCGTGGCGCTGTGCGCGGCGCTGGTCGGCGTCGAGCCCCCGGATCCGTCGGGGCGGCACCTGAGCAGACGACGATAGCGAGGAAACCACGGTGCCCAGGTTAGCGGGATTCTTGACGTCCTCGATCCGCCGGATTCCAACCCGGCCGCTCATCCCACGAACTCGGCGCGCTCACCCAACATGCCCAGAGGCAGGGTCCCCCACGCCACCTACAGTTCGGCATGTGCACTTAGGAAACGATGTCTTGTCCTAATCGCGGTCGATGTGCTTTACTCGCTCGCTGAGTGGACTGTGTGGCACGTCTCACATGGGGTGCGTTGTTCTGATAGGGGAGGTCGCAGTGTCACGTCGTCAGTTCGACTACCTCACCGCCGGTATCGCCCTCGCGGGCGCCGGCCTGGTCGCCATTCCGGCGATGTCGCCGCCGGTGCCGGAGGTTCAGACCCGCGAGGTGCGGCTCACCAGCGGTGACACCCCCGATACCGCACTCGGGGACGGCACCGCGCTGATCGTGGGCCCCAGCTTCATCTCGACGCCCAGTCCCACCTACGCGGATTTCTTCGACACCTCCTACCTGGCGCCGCGCGGCTTTACCGGCACGACACAGATCCTGACCACGCCCGAAGGGCTTTACCCGTTCAGCGGCCCCTTCACCGAGACGTTGGACCCGTCAGTGGCCCAGGGAGCGAAGATCGAGGACACCGCGATCCAAAGCCTGATCGCCGCCGGAAAGGTGGACGCCGCGAACCCCGTCGTCGTCACCGGCTACTCCCAGAGTTCGATCATCGCGTCGCAACTCATGCCGCAGCTCGCGAGCCAAGGTGTGCCCAGTAATGACGTGCACTTCGTGCTGGTCGGCGATGAAAGCGCCCCCAATGGCGGCATGCTGGAACGCTTCGACCTGCCAGCGGGCACGCAGCCGACCATTCCGGGCTTGGGCTTGACGTTCAGCGGCCCGGAAGCATCCGACCTGTATCCGACCGACGTCTACACCAACGAATACGACGGCTTCGCTGATTTCCCGCAGTACCCGATCGACCCGCTGTCTGATCTCAACGCCCTGTTGGGTATCGCGATCTACCACCTCGGCTACCTGGGCCTCACGTCCGAGCAGATCGCCAACGCCATTGCACTGCCGACATCGGCGGCGGACACCTTGACCAACTACTACATGATTCCCGAGGGGCTGCCACTGCTGGATCCGTTGCAGCTGATCCCGTTCATCGGAAATCCCCTCTACGATCTGCTGGAACCGGACATGTCGGTACTGGTCAACCTGGGCTACGGCGACGTTGCCGACAACTACCTGGGCGGCTTCAGCCAGGGGTATGCCGACGTGCCCACCACGCTGGGGTTCCTGCCGCCCGACACCGTGCTCGAGCATCTCCCGCAAGCTCTGCTCAACGGGCTGCAGCAGGGAGTCACCGATGCGTTCAAAGAGTTGATCAGTCCGAGCAACTACACGTACACGTTGCCGACCTGGGCCGAGGATCTCCTTCAGGCTGTGAAAATTGTCCCCGGTACGACGTTCACCGGGGTGGTACCCACAACCCCGCAAGACCTTCTCGACGTCTTCCCGCCCCACACCGGCATCCCGCCGCTGGATGTGGCCAGCGCGTTGTTGGTCACCCTGCCCGAATACGACTACAACGTGTTCACCTCCGAACTCGCGGCCGGCAACCCCGTTGACGCTGTCGGCATTCCGCTCGCCGCCGACCTGGGAATAGTTCCGCTCGCTCTACTGGGAGCACTGATTCCGGTGCCGCTGTAGCGGGCCGGCTTGCAAGCCGGGTCGACTGTTACTTCCAGAACGCGTTCATGGGTGTGGCGTACATGTCATTGGCGGTGAGCGGGGGCAGAGTGCCTGACGTCGTACGCAAGGCGTCTTCAATGGTGGCCATCAAGCTGTACTGGTTGTAGTAAGCGTCGGTGGTGAAGGGGCCGGACACCATGTCCCCGGACGTCACGGCGCCCCCGTTCGGGATGATGATCATCGGGACGTTGTTGCCTTCATTACCTATGCCCAGTGACAGGTTGTTGTTGTCCTCGTCGGACGTGACGATGATCGCGTCCTTTTGCCCGGCGGCATCCCACGTGGGCGAGTTTTCGATGGCGGACACCTGTTGTTGGACGAACTGGTCGGCGGCCGCGACGTTGTACTGCTGGTTGGTGAGCTGGCCGCCAATGAAGTGGAGAATGCCGCTGAGACTGTTGATGGGGCCTTCCCCGTTATTGGCCTCGTCGGCAGCGATCCAGGTAAATTCCGGGAAGCTGCTTGGGTTCTGGAGATCGGTGGACAACTGCGTCAGCGGGAGCAGGTGTTCCTGCAGGTAGGCGGGGGTGTTGTCGTAAACATAGCTGAATTGCGCGAAGGGTAGTTGGTCGACGGCGTAGTTGCCCGACGACGTGAGGTCACCCGGGTAGGGCATGCCCTGCGCGTAGCCGGCCCATGATATGCCCGCCTGATCCATTTCCTGCATGAGGCTGTTTGCGTCGATGACGTTTCCGGTGGGGTTGTAGTCGATGCCGAAATCGGATCCGCCCACGATCCGGATGTAGTTGGGGTCGCTGGGGTGGCCTAACGCGTAGTAGTTGGAGTCATAAGGTTCGCTGTTGATCAGGCTGTTGATGTACGGCGCGTTGGGACTGCCGACGATGTCGCCGACGCCCTTGTTCTCCAGGTAGATCAGGAACACGTGATCCAGGTGGCCGACGTTGGACGTCGGTGGGGTGAGCGGCGCCGCAGTCAGGCTCGGATCGCCGACGGTGAACGACTCGTTGTCGGCGTAGGCGCTGTTGTAGTCTCCGAGGAAATGGCTTTCGTCGTGGAAGGTCGTGGTCACCTGCGCGGAAGTGGTGCCCTCCGGGACCGTCCCGCTGATGTCGCGTTCCTCAAACCCAGTGAGTCCTAGGCGATCCCATACCGTGACCGGCTGCAGCGAGTCGGTGCCCAGCACGTCCCCATTGGAGCCTAGGAAGCTGACCTGCACTGAGGTGTCGGACGGGTTCCAGCCTTGGCCGCCGAGATCTGCACTCAGCGTGAACGGCGTTCCGGCTGCGCCGGTGAGGTCGACGGTTTGGCTGATGCTGGACGTGGCCACGGGTCCACCGCCGGCGAAATTGTCGCCGGCGCCCACTGGGGCGGTCTGGGGAAAGTCGAAGAACTTCGGGAACGGAAATGACAGCCCCAGCGGATAACCGCCCTGGGTGCCATAGGCGATCACGGTCGGGGTGCCGGTCTCGGTCCAGCCCGGGATGGTCACCCCGCTGTAGCCCGACCCGGACGGGTCGGCCGTTTCGAAGCTGGGGTTGACCAGCAAGTTCTGACTCATCGGCTGCGCAACCTGAGCCTCAGCGCTGTTACAGATCAGACCGCAACCGTTGCCCACCAACGCCGGATCAACCTTTTCGGCGAAGGCGTTGAGCGTGTTATCGACCTGCGTCCCGAAGGGACTGCTGGCCCAATCCTGCTCAAGGCCTTGGGTGAAGTTGCTCCACAAATTAGCCCCCGCAGCACTGGGAACCGACGCCGCAGCGCCGGTGTCGGGAAATACGCTGTTGGCTGTCCCCAACATCGAGCCCACGCTGCCAAAGTCTGCCGCCAGACTGTTGTCCCACGCCGTGGTGACATCGCCCACCAGCGTGCTGACATCCGCACCCAGCACCGGATCAACGCTCGAGAGCGCGTTAATGATCGGCTCGACGATCGCCTCGAAGTCGGCATGCGCGGGCGGTGCGGCGGCCAACGGAGTCGAGCCGAACGCCAAAAACACGCCCGCGCCGCTACCCAGACCGACTACCCAACGGCGGCGGTCCTTAGCGGTGCGCACCTGTCGGTTGCGCTTACTGCGGTTGTGACGGGCCATGTTCAGCCTCCTGCTCGCGAGCCCCCAATGCCCCCTCAGGTCTCGTTAAGGTATTCCTTAATCGGGCATCAGGGGAGGGAAAGGCGAAATTCTGAGGAAGGGAATTTTTACCGCCCACCATTACCGCTGTTCAAGGACTTTCACCCAGGCTGACCAGCGCGACCCTGTCCGCCTGTGTCGCTGGCATCGAAAACCCAGCTCGTGTCCGCTTTTGCGAGGATCTCAAGCCAGTCTGAGGGCGCTTGGCCCACAAGCGAGTTGAAGTCCCAATAGTCCTTCCACACGGTGATCTTGCCGTCTTCGACGCGGTGAACCGAAACAAAATGCAACACAGCGGTTTCCCCGGTTGCCCAATTCCACGTCTCGGAATGCTCGTACATGGCATCGGAGCCGTTGGACACCAGTACACCGTCGTGGTTCTGGTAACCGGCGAGCGGTTCCAGGCCGACCTTGAGCCGCTTCACGATGTCGTCGGGTCCACGCGCCGCCAGCGTCGGGCCGACCGGCATGTCGACGTAGATGCAATCTGCGGACAGAAACGTCTTGACGCTGTCCCAGTCCCGACCGGACAGGGCCTTCCACAGGCCAAGCACCACCTCGTCAACCGGCATGCACCAAGACTGACAGGCAGCCCCGTGCCGGGCAAGCAATGCGGCATCTTTACAGTCTGCGCAGGCAACGACGCTTCCAGGAGGTGGGGATGCCCATAGTGCGATCACGAAGCAGAGGCACCCGCAGGACCGGTCCATCACCATTCTCGCCCCCGTGGACGCCCAGAGCCGCGCAGTACGGGGTGGGCATCCACCACAATGTCGCCGTACCGATGAGCGACGGCGTCCAGTTGCGGGTCGACATTCATTACCCCATCGACCGCGACACCGGCGAGCCCGCCGCCGGGCCGTTCCCCGTGCTGATGTCGCTCACGCCGTATGGCAAGAAGGCCCCGCCGCCGGCCGCCCAGATCGGCGGCGGGGCCACCCCGTACTTGATCAAGCGCGGCTACATCGAAGTCATGGTCGACGTCCGCGGGTGCGGCGTCTCCGACGGTGCCTTCCAGATGTTCGGCGCGCGGCAGGCGCAGGACGGTGTCGAACTGGTCCAGTGGGCGTCGACGCTGCCCAACTCCAACGGTCGGGTGGGCATGTTCGGGGTGTCCTACCTGGCGATCAACCAGCTGTTCACCGCCGCCGCCGTCGGGCCGAATTCGCCGCTGAAGGCGATCTTCCCGGTGATGGCCGCGCGCGACTTCTACCGCGACGCGGCGACGATGGGCGGGGCGCCGCACTTGCGCACGGTGCGGGCGTACGGCGGGGTCTACCAGCTGCTCAATGTCGTCAACCCGGCGTTGGAGGTGATCAACCGCGGCACGCATCCGCGACCACGCGCCGGGGGTCTTGCCGGTGTGCGCAAGCGCGGACGTTATCAGCGCGGCTACTTCAAGCCGTTGATCGCCGACGCCGTAGCCGGCGGCGACACGGCCTTCGACGAACAATTTTGGGAAGACTTGCGGCCCGCCACGGTGCTTGCGGAGATCGCCGCGAACAAGGTGGCGGTGTTCCTGGTCGGCGGCTGGCACGACGCCTTTCAGCGCGGCGTCCCGCTGAATTACGCCGCGCTGCAGAACGCGTTCGCCGGCCGGCCGGACGAACAGCCCATGCAACCCGGTCAGCCGGTGTCCGAACACCTGCGGCTGATGATGGGCCCTTGGTATCACATCACCGACTACGGCGGCCTGCACCTGCAGGCGGTACAGCTGCGCTGGTTCGACTACTGGCTGAGCGACGATGCCGGGGCGGAGATCTCCGGACCCCCGTTCACCTTCCAGCCCATCGGTAGCTCGCGGTGGTTCCACGTCCGCAACTACCCGCTCGAGCAGGCCACACCGACACGTTTCTACTTGTCCGCCGCCGGCCGGCTGACGGCCGATCCCGCAGCCGAAACCTCGACGGTCTCGGTCAAATACGTGGGCCGCGGTCCGGTTGCCGGTCGAAGCGTCGAGCAGTGGACGCTGGGTATGACCAGCTTCATCCGCAGCCAGCGCGGCGGACACACCCGCTACGACCAGGACAACCGGCGGGTTCAGCGCGGCGCCCTCAGCTACACCACCGAAGCCTTTACCACTTCGACGCTGATCGCCGGGCCGATCACGCTGACCCTGCACGCGACCGCCGACACCACCGAGTCACTGTGGGTCGCCCACGTCGACGACGTCGCACCCGACGGCGCCTGCCGACCGCTGACTCAGGGCGCGCTGCTGGGCTCCCACCGGGCGTTGGACCCCGAGCGAACCTGGTACCTGCCCGACGGCACCGTCCTCAAGCCGCATCACATCAGCACCCGGGCCGGCGTCAAGCCCGTCGTTCCGGGCGAACTCACTCGCTACGACGTCGAGATCTTCCCGACCGCGGCGCTGATCGAGCCGGGCCACCGATTGCGGCTGACGGTAACCACGTTCGACTTCCCGCATCTCGTGCCGACCGCGCCGGCCCGCCGGAACCTGGCCGGCGGTACCTATCGGCTCTACCACGGTGGACCCACGCCGTCACATCTGCTGATCCCGGTGGCTGACCCGGCGGGGTTCGACTGAGCCAATGCGGCAGCACCCTCGGACACAACAACTGTTTGTGGCGCATACTCGCCCTGATGACTTCGTTAAGCCACTATGTCGCCGAAGAGATCGCCACCGACCACGCCCAAGGGTTGCTGACCAGGCGAGAAGCCATGCGGCGCCTCGCTCTGCTGGGTTTGGGCAGCGGTGCCGCCGCCGCGCTGATCGCGGCGTGCGGTCACGACGAGACCCGCCCCCTGCACTCGAGTTCGGGCGAGGGAGTGGAGCCACCCGGAGCCAATCGGGCGCTGCCCACCGAGCCGATCTCCTGGGCCGGTCCGCGCGGCGAACTGCATGGTGCGTGGGCGCAGGCGCACAACGCCCGTCGGGGGGTGCTGGTCATCCACGAGAACAAGGGGCTCACCGACTGGGTGCATTCGGTGGCCGAGCGTTTCGCCGGAGCCGGTTACTCGGCATTGGCCATCGACCTGTTGTCCGAAGAAGGCGGCACGGGGCAATTCACCGACCCTGCCAAAGCCACCGCCGCGCTCGCCGCCGCTCCACCGGACCGGTTCATCGCAGATCTGAATTCCGGTATCACGGAACTGCAGAACCGGGTGCCCGGTGGCAAACTCGCGGTGGTCGGCTTCTGCTTCGGCGGTGGTCTGGTCTGGCAACTGCTGGCGTCGCACAACGTACGGTTGTCGGCAGCGGTCCCGTTCTACGGCCCGCTTCCCGACAATCCGGACTTCAGCGGCGACAAGGCGACTGCGGTGCTGGCGTTCTACGGCGCGCTGGACAAGCGGGTGACGGATACCGAGCCGGCGGCCAAGGCGGCACTCGAGCGCGCCGGACTGATTCACGAGATTGTGATCGAACCCGACGCCGACCACGCGTTTTTCAACGACGGCGGGCCGCGCTACAACGCCGCCGCGGCCGAGGACGCCTGGCGGCGCACGCTGGAATGGTTTGGCCGCTACCTGGCTTAGCGGCATGATGCGTGCGTGACCTCTACGCCGCCCGTCATCACGCTGGCCCAAGTCCTCGACAGCCTCGAACTCGAACAGGTCAACGCGGACTTCTTCGTCGGCAAGCAGATCGATGAAATCGCCCATCACATCTCCGGCGGGCACATCGCCGCGCAGGCATTGATGGCGGCGAGTCGAACCGTCACCGACCGGCTGCCGCACAGCATGCACATGTATTTCCTGCGCGCCGGTGACGCCGGGCGACCGGTCGACTTCGAGATCACCGCGCTGCATGACGGTGGCACCTTCTCGGCGCGGCGCGTGACAGCCCGACAGTTCGGCTCGGTGCTACTGGAGGGCATCGCATCGTTCAGCAAGACCGTCGAAAGCACTGTGTACCAGCAATATCCACCGAACCTTCCCGATCCTGACTCGGTGCCGCGCTTCGCCGAGCAGCACCGTGATTATGCCGACGAACGCAACGGCTGGTGGGTACGGGACCAACCCATCGATTACCGATATGTGGACCCGTCGGCCAGGCTCGCGGCCGACATCGCCGAGCCGCCGCCGTCCGGCATCCGGATGTGGTGGCGTCCCAACGGGATCGCCCCGACCGATCCGGTGGTCGCTGACTGCCTCACCGCCTTCGTTGCGGGGCGCACGCTGCTCGAGTCGGCGATGATCGCGCGTCGCACGACTCCACTGGGGCCAGGATTCTCGGCACTGATGGATCTGGCGATGTGGTTCCATCACCCGCCGAACCTGTCGGATTGGCTTCTCTTCGAACAGCATTCACCCAGCGGCGTCGGCGGTCGGGGACTGGCGCAGGGCACCATGTTCAACCGCACCGGCGAACTGGTGTGCACCATGACCCTGGAGTGCTACTTCGGCGGTAAGTCGAGCGCCTAACGAGTGGCCATCGACCTGGCCGGGCCCAACACCACCGGCAGCGCGCACCATCCATGCAGAACCCGGGTGTCGCGACGACTGCCGGCGCCGGCGGAGCGTACCTGCGGGAAGCGATCGAAGAACGCCCGCAATCCCACTTCGCCTTCGGCGCGCGCCAACGCCGCACCCAGGCAGAAGTGCCTGCCACCGGAGAAGGCCAGGTGTTTGCCGGCGTTCCCGCGTTCGATGTCGAATGTGTTTGGGTCGGCGAAAACGGCCGGGTCGCGATTGGCCGCAGCCACATAGACCACCACCAGCTCGCCCTGATCGACCGGTCGGCCCGCGATCTCGGTGTCGTTCAGCGCGATTCGCGCGGTGAGCTGAACCGGCGACTCCAGTCGCAGGATCTCCTCGACGGCGTTCGGCCACAACTCGGGCCGCTGACTGAGCGTGCGCAGGTGCTCAGGGTTGTCCAGCAGCAGCCGGATCCCGTTACCCAGCAGGTTCACCGTCGTCTCGAACCCGGCCGCCAGCACCAGGCCGGCGACCGCACGCAGCTCGTCGTGGTCGAGATATGTTTCCGTTGAACCACTTTCGGCTTTGCGCATCAACTGGCTCATCAGGTCGTCACCGGGACTGCGCCGCAACGTGTCCAGATGGGTGTCCAGCCAGGAGTTGAATCCGACCAGTCCGCGCTGGACCCGCCGATATTGCGGCCAGGGCAGCCCGAAATCCAGGCTTGGCGCCGCGAGTTCACCGAACTCGAGAATGCGCTGCCGATCGCGTTGGGGAACGCCCAGGATGTCGCTGATGATCGCGACGGGAAGTTGCGAGCAGTACCGGTCGACGATGTCGACCACACCCGGTTCACCGGACAACTCGTCCAGCAACGTCTGCGCAGTCTGCTCGACCCCGTCCCGCAGCGCGCCGACCGCCCGGTGAGTGAACACCGATGACACCGTCTTGCGGTACCGGGTGTGGTCCGGCGGCTCGACGGCGAGCAGGGCGGGCGGACGCAGCGGATGCAGCAGATCGTCACGGGTCCGCAGTTCCAGCCACCGCAGAGGTGCCGGCAGGTTGGACCCGATCGACAGCACCCGGAAGTCGTCGGATCGCAGCAATTCGTGACCGATCGAATGATCCGCGGTGATGTAGCCGATTCTTGATCGCACCAGCGGACCGCGGGCCCGGATCTCTTCGTAGAACGGCTCCGGGTTCGCCTTGACGGAGGGGTCGGCGATCAACCGGGCCTGCAGGTCACCGCGCCGGGCGCCGATTGCGGCACCACCGCGAACGAAGCCGTGCAGCGCCAGCCAATGCAGTCTCTGCTTCAGTGCGATAGCCACAGTGAAAGCCTCCACTTCGTCGCGCAGTGCTGTCGAAAGCCTACGGACTCAACCGAACGCCGGGCGTCAGCCGAGTTCCCGGTTCATGCTCAGCGCGAAGGTGCTCGCGTCGCCGGTGGCGGTGCCTTCGCCCGTGCACCGTCCGCTCAAGCCTCTGCCACCTGCTTGATCCGGTGCAACGTCTTGGTCATGTCCCGGACGTTGCGTCGCTGCCTCATCCATCCGCCGAACAGCCAGTAGTAGACGCCGACGAAAGGCGAGGACGCCATCTGGAATGACTCGGTCACGTCGGTCCCGGCGCCGGACGGCGTCAGCCGGTAGTGCCAGTTGTTGACGGCGCGGTTGCCCACCACCACCTCGAAACCGAATTCCGCGCCAGGCTCGCAAGCGGTGATGCGGCAGACCGTCCAGTACACCGGGCCGATCTCGTTGCGTTTGACGTGCCCGCGGAATCGCGCGCCCAGCGCGGGTCCGGTGGCGCCGTCGAGCCATTCGGCTTCGAATACTTCGGGGGAGTAGCTGCCAATGCTGTGGATGTCGGTGATCAGATCCCAGATCTGGTCTGCCGGTGCCGCCATGTGAACTGTTGCCGAACCCTGCATGAGCTCATCCAAGCATGCCCGTCGCGGACCAGCGCGGGAAAATCGCGATGTTCGCCATTCCCGCATGGCGCGGCGAATCATCGCGGGCCGAATAACCGAAATGGCGCTGGTGTGAACGAATTGCGCCGACCGTCCCAACCCTTGTCCCGACGATGGATCCGCGCTAGCGTTTTAGCGTTTCGAAGCCTTCACCATGACTTTCAGACGGAGTGATCATCATCGACGATTCCCACACCACAAAACGGTCCAAAAGCGACAGCGGACCCGATGACGGCGAAGCGCCCGTCATCGTCAGCTTGGTCGAGGCGGCGATGCAGATGTTCTCCGCAGCGATCGACGCCCTGCCCGACACCAGTGACCCGGAATTCTCCGGCCGCGCGAACGTCATCCTGTCCGGTCTGCGCAAGCTGCAGACGGCATTGACCAAGGCGGCGACTCGCGGTCGCGCGACCCCGTCGGTCATCGTGTCGCTCAGCGGCGTTCGGACGCGCTATGACGACCTGATGGCGATGGCCTCCGAGGCGCCCGGCGCAACCCTGGGCCAGCAGCTCTATGTTGTCCGGCGGCGGGCGAAACTGTCGGCTCAAGAAACCGCGAACGGCGCCGGGCTCACGCCCGAGCTCCTCGACGCCATCGAGGCCGAACAAGTGCCGACCGACGACGAGGCGGCCCGGATCAAAGAGCTTCTCGCGGCGCTGGGGGGCTGACGGGCACCACGGCGGCCGGCCTGGTGCGTGGTCAGCTGTGACCGACGACGACTCGAAGACCCGTGGCGTGGCACGCATCTACGGCCGGTGCCACGCCATGACCGATCATCGCGGCGCGAAGGCGGATTGGCTCGACATCACCGACCGCCTGCACTGATCGAGGCCGGGACGCAAAACTGCGCTCGACGGTTCTACCGCCAAGCGCAGTTTTCCTCGAACAAGACCTCAGCCGGCGTGCGCGCCCAGCGACCTCTGCAGGTCGGGCTTCATCGCGTTCAGCTGTGCGCCCCAGTACTCCCAGCTGTGGGTGCCATAGGGCGGGAAATTGAAGACCGCGTTGTGGCCGCCCGCGGCGTTGTACGCGTCCTCGAACTTCTTGTTGCCGCCAATCATGAAGTTGCTCTCCAAGAAGGTAGCGGGCAGGTTGGCGCCACCCAGTTCGTTCGGGGTTCCGTTGCCGCAGTACACCCACAGGCGGGTGTTGTTGGCGACGAGTTTGTCCACGTTGACGGTGGGATCGTTGCGCTGCCATGCCGGGTCGTTGTCCGGCCCCCACATGTCTTCCTTCTTGTAGCCGCCGGCGTCACCCATCGCCAGGCCGATCGGGCCCTGCCCGGTGGACGGGCTGAGGTAGCCGGACAACGAACCGGCGTAGATGAACTGAGCGGGGTGATAGATCGCCAGGTTCATCGCGGAGGACCCGGCCATCGAAATGCCGACCGCGGCGCTGCCGGTCGACTTCACACTTTTCTCCGACGCCAGAAACGCGGGAAGCTCGCTGGTCAGGAAGGTTTCCCAGTTGTAGGTCGAGCAGCCGGATTTGCCGCAGGCCGGCTTGTACCAGTTGGTGTAGAAGCTGGACTGTCCACCCACCGGCATGACAATCGACAGCCCGGACTGGTAGTACCACTCAAAGGCGGGGGTATTGATGTCCCAGCCGTTGTAGTCGTCCTGCGCCCGCAGGCCGTCCAGTAGGTACACCGCCGGCGAGCCGTTACCACCGCTCTGGAACTCGACTTTGATGCTGCGACCCATCGACGCCGACGGCACCTGCAGGTAGTCGACAGGAAGCCCGGGTCGGGAGAAGGCGTTTGCCGTCGGCGCCTCGCCGACGAGGCCCATCAGACCTGGTAACGCGCCGGCAGCAACCGCCACGACTGCCAATCGCCGCGCCCACCCACGCATCTTGTCGGTTACACATGCCATATCAGGCCCCTTGTCGACGCAGTCATGAACTAACGAAAACCTACCGTGCAGTTGACCATATGTCGATGAGGACACACAGCTGTCACGATTTCATAGCAACCACTGTCGCGCGGGCGGAACCTCTGCTAAGGACGCTTATTGACGATGATCCGGCAACCCTCCACAGCCCCCCGTAATTGCACATCTGTCGATCCCCGGTCGCAATTTGTCGCAATGAACGCGTAGGGTGTCCCGAGGTAAGACCGACGAGACCACGCCGTCCCGGTCCCTGCGCCGCCCGCGAAGTATCGCGTCAACTGGCATGTCAGTCGGGTGCGGAGCACGGGCATTGGACCGCGATTGAGGTGCAGATTTGGAAAACGTACTTGGGCTGTCGCTGACATCGACGTCAGTCGGCTGGGTCCTGGTGGAGGGCCGCGACGCGGACGGCGCCATTCTCGATCACGACGACTTCGATGTCGACCCCACCGCCGGAGTGCAGGCGGTGTACACCTCGGAACAGGCAAACGCAGCCGTGCTGGAAGCCCAGGCCGCGGCAGTCGGGTTCGATCAGCGACTTCGCGTTGTCGGCGTCACCTGGAGTGACGAATCTTCAGCCGAAGCGGCGCTGCTGGTGGAATCACTGACCGACGCCGGATTCGACAACATCGTCCCGGTCCGACTGCATGACGCCTGCGACATGCTGGCCCGCGCCATTGCACCCGTCGTCGGCTACGACCAGGCTGCGGTGTGCGTGCTGGACGGCGACTCGACGATCGTGGTGATGGTCGACGCCGAAGACGGTGAACCGCAGACCGCCATCAAGCAGTTGTCCGGTGGTCCCGGTCGTCTGGTGCAGTGGCTGACCGCGCTCTTCGACCGGAGCGCCTGGCAGCCCGGCGGCATCGTGATCGTCGGCGCGCAAGACGACATGGACGCCTTGGCGCCGCGGCTGACGACCCTGCCCGTCCCGGTCATCACCCAAGCCGGCGCAGAGCTGGCGTTGGCGCGGGGAGCCGCGCTGGTATCAGCTCAGAGCACCGAATTCACCGACGCCGCGATGCTCGAGACGGTCAACAGCTGGCGCCACGACCACGATGCCGCGAGGAAACGCTCGTACGCCGGAGCCGTGACGATGCTGGCCGCCGGCGCGGTCACGTTTGTGGCGTCGCTGTCGCTGGCGCTGGGTCCGCATCTGGTGCCCGACCACGCACCCGATCCGGTCCGGCCATTCGCGCACCGGGCCGCCCTGGTGCACATCGCCGAGGCGCCACCACCGGTCGCGGTCACACCGCCCGTCCGTTCGGCGCCGAAGCCCCCTCCGGCACAGGAGCCTGTTGTCGAGCAGCAGCCGGTCATCGCACAGGTACCCATCGAGGTGCCCGCCGTTGCACCCGTTGCGCCGCCCGCGCCGCCGCCACCGGTGGCACCTGCGCCCGAGCCACCGGCCAACCCGCACCCGCTGCTGACCAAGCTGCTGCAACGCCTCCATGGGCAAGATCCCGACCAGCAGCCAACCCCTCCGCCAACCGGGGCGCCGACACCGTAATCATGTCAGTCGTCCTTTGGTCGGCGTAGCGACTCAGCTTCCTGCTCGGTGACGCGCGAATTTCTTGTTATGCGCGGCAACCTTGACGATTGCCCGGTCGGCCTCAGCCATGGCATCGCGCCAACCGCGCTCATAATTGTTCGGCCCCATACTCGTTCGCTAGGGCACTTCGTTCAAAATCTCGTACTTTTAATGGACCTTCATTACAGCGGTGAGGGCACCCTCGGTGATTCGGTCGTCGCTTGTTGCGATCGTGAATCCGCGACGAGCTGCTTGAGCGACGATCATGCGGTCGAATGGGTCCCTATGGTTCCAGTTGAGCTGGCCGGCGAGTATCGCGTCGGGTGAGTCGATGGCTAGGTCTACTGCGTGCATACTCGCCAGCGTCTCGTCCCAGGCCGCTAGGAGTGGGCCGCCGTTGAGTCGCCCGATCCGGGTCTTTATCGCCACTTCCCAGGCCGAGGCCGCGGACACCATCAGCTCGTTGGCCTGGTCAGCAAGGGAGTTTCGTACGTCGCCAGCGATCTTCTCCGGCGTTGAGACCAGCCACAGGAGCACGTTTGTGTCCAGCAGGATTGCGGTCATGACGCCGGTTCCCATGCGGCGAGCTCGTCGGGCGGTAGCGGATCATCAAATGTCTTTGGCACAACCAAGTTTGGGAACTGGCCGAAGGAGCGCGGCGTGGTCCGAGCGGGTGATAGCACGGCCACCGGCCGACCGTGGTTGGTGATCGTAACTGGCTGGCCTGTGCGCTCTACCTCAGCCAGCAGTGCATTCAGGCGCGTCTTCGCTTCCGTGCTCGTGATCGTCCTCACGAGACCCAGAATAGACCATTGACACTAGTCCGACTAGACAATATGGCGCGGCAGGGCAATCCGATTCGAGGGCGGCCGGCCATTGGGCTTAGGCCTACTTGGCGCGCTTGGCGGTGAACGACACCACAACATCGTCGGCGACCTTCAGCGCGCCCAGCAGTTGCGAGTACGGCTTGATGCCGAAGTCGGACTGCCGAACGGCGGTCTCACTGGACAGCCACCAGTTCGCTCCCTTGTCGTCGGTGCGCACATCGACAACCTGCTCCCGGGACGTCGCCTGGATGGTCAGAGTCCCGGTCAACCGGTAACCTCCGTCAGTCTTGTCAATAGCGTTGGCCTTGAACGTGATCCGCGGATAGCGTTTGGCGGCCAGCGATCGCAACGCATTGCTGCGCACCAGGATCTTTTCCGGCCCCGACAACGGAGTGACGCCGCCTTCGCCGCGGACGACTTCCAGCGAGCCGACCTCGATGATCAACCCCGCGCCCACCGGCTCGTCGCCATCCCACTGTGTTGTCGCTCGCCACTGCTGCATCGCGAGGGTCAGCCGGTGTCCCATCGCGGCGGCTGGGCCGGCGACACCGGTTCGGATGAGCAAGTCACCGTCGGAGCCATCGAGGCTCCATTCGGCTGCGTCGTTGCGAGTCACATTGTCAGCACAGTTCGGTAGTGAGCCTTGCCCTGTTCCAGCGCGGCATAGCCTTCCGCGGCCTTCGACAGTGGCACTTCCTCGATCCACGCCCGCACCCCGGTCTGCACCGCGAACTGCATCGTGTCTTCGATCTCGCTCGCAGTCCCCGACGGGTGGCCAATGATGCTGAGCCCCGGTGTAATCAGCTGCAGGGGGCTGATCGGCAGCGGCTCGGGCGTGACACCGATGGTGATGAGCTCGCCAAAGGGGAGTAACCCGCCGACGGTGGCTGCCATCGCCTTGGAGGCTCCGGCGGTGCCCAGCACCACCGCGACGCCGCCGAGGTCGTTCAGTGCTTCGGCGACGTCACCGTCCGTCGCGTCCACGTAGTGATGCGCACCGAGTTCGAGGGCATCCTCTTTTTTGGCGGTACCGCGGTTGATCGCGATGGTCTCGAAACCCATTGCCCGGGAGAACTGGATCCCCAAGTGGCCGAGGCCGCCGACACCGAGAATTGCGACGCGGTCGCCGGGCAGTGCCTTCGTGTGCCGCAGCGCGTTGTACGTCGTTACGCCCGCACAGCCCATCGGGGCAGCTTCCGCGTCGGAAAGCTCCGCGGGGATGCGGGCCAGCGCGGTGGCCGGCACCGTCACCGACTCCGCGTAGCCGCCCGGGTAGTGCCAGCTCGGAACCTTGCCGTTCAAACAGGTGATGAACTGGCCCTTGCGGCACTGTGCGCAGTGGTTACAGTTGCCCCCGAACCAGCCGACGGCAACCCGATCGCCGACCGTGAATTCTTCGACGCCTGGGCCGGTTTCGGCGATCACGCCCGCGATCTCGTGTCCCAGCGTCACCGGCCAGGACAGGCCCGGGAAGTCACCGGCGACGAAGTGGGCGTCGGTGCCGCAGATGCCGCAGGCCTTGACGCTGATGCGTACTTCGCCGCGCCCCGGCGGGGTCGTCTCGACCTCGGCGAGCTCCAGCGGCCCGCCTGCGGACTTTACCTGGACTGCTTTATGTGACGGCATAGCCGTAGCCTAATGCGCGACAGGGCATTTGGCCGAGGCATCGCTGTGGTAATCGACCTGCCAGTGTTTGATGCCGTTCAGCCAACCCGAACGCAGACGCTCCGGAGTGCCGACAGACTCGATGTCGGGCATGGCGTCGGCGATCGCGTTGAACATCAAATCGATGGTCATGCGCGCCAGGTTGGCGCCGATGCAGTAGTGCGCTCCGGTACCGCCGAAGCCGACGTGCGGGTTGGGGTCCCGCAGGATGTTGAAGGCGAACGGGTCCTCGAACACCTCCTCGTCGAAATTGGCCGACCGGTAAACCATCACAACGCGCTGACCCTTCTTGATCTGCACGCCGGACAGCTCATAGTCCTGCAGCGCGGTCCGTTGGAAAGACGTCACCGGGGTGGCCCACCGGACGATCTCGTCGGCGGCGGTGGCGGGACGCTCCTTCTTGTAGAGCTCCCACTGGTCGGGAAATTCGGTGAAGGCCATCATGCCCTGGGTGATCGAGTTTCGGGTCGTCTCGTTACCGGCGACCGCGAGCAGAATGACGAAGAATCCGAACTCGTCGTCGGAGAGTTTGTGGCCGTCGACGTCAGCCTTGACCAGCGTGGTCACGATATCCTCGCCGGGGTTGGCAGTCCGGTCGGCGGCCATCTGCATGGCGTACATGATCAACTGGATCGAGGCGTCGATGGCGTCGTTGCCGGCGAACTCCGGATCCTGGTCACCCACCATCTGGTTGGACCAGTGGAACAATTTCATCCGGTCCTCCTGCGGCACACCCAACAGTCCGGCGATGGCCTGCAGCGGAAGCTCGCAGGACACCTGCTCGACGAAGTCGCCGGATCCCTGCGCCGCCGCGGTTTCCACGATGAGTCGGGCCCGCTCCCGGAGGTCGTCGCGAAGACGCTCCACGGCGCGCGGTGTGAAGCCACGCGAGATGATCTTGCGCAGATGGGTGTGTTGTGGTGCATCCATGTTCAGCAGGACGAACTTGCCCCGCTCGACCTGCTCGCCGACCGTGCCGTCTTTGTAGCGGGGCAGCGCGGTCTTCTGCAGGCTGGAGAAGATATCGCTGCGCCGCGAGATCTCCTTGACGTCCTTGTGCTTGGACACCACCCAGAAGCCGCCGTCGTCGAATCCGCCCGCGCCCAGCGGCTGCTCGTTCCACCAGATCGGTGCCGTCCGCCGCAGTTCGGCCAGCTCTTCGACCGGTAGGCGTTCGGCGTGGACATCGGGATCGGTGAAATCGAACCCCGGGGGGATGTTTGGAGTCGGCATCGGTGGCACTCCTGTGAATAGACGTGGGGGATGACGCGCTCTGGCCCAGTAAAGCATCGCAACACCCGAGATGGAACGTGTCTGAGGGGATTGCCCGACACGAGATTGAAACGTGTTCTCGCGGACCGCTCCGAGGGGTTTCGGCGGGGCACGCAATTGATTTCCGGCGAAGGTTCAGAAAGTAGGTAGCGCGGCGGCGCCGGATCACCGAGTCGACCCGCGGCCTGGGGCAACAACTCGATCGTTTGCTGGCACAAGAGCGTGACAGGACGTGATCGCGTACCTGGACTCCTCTGTTCTCGCACGGGCTTACCTTGTCGATGAGGACGGGCATCAGCAGGCCACCGCGCTACTGGCTGACCCAGACATTGCGACCGTCACGGAGACGTGGACACGAATCGAGGTCTCGGGCGAGCTTGTCCGAGCCGCGCGCGCGGGTCGCGGCGATGAGAATGGGTTGCTCGCGCTGCTGGATGCAGACCTCGCGGGTCCGGTGATCGTGCTGGGCGCGCCACAAGACGTGGTTGAGCGGCATGCTCTGGAACTTGTTCGCCGACATGCACTGCGCGCGATGGACGCCTGGCGTCTGGCGGTCGCTGCACTTGTTGTTCCGCCACTGCTCGAACCGGGCGAACCGCAGACGTTCGCCTCGCGGGACGAAGCGCAACGGAAGGTCCCCCAAGAGCTTGGATTCGTCGCAATTTGATAGGCAATGCATCCTGAGGCTATTCGATGTCGAGACGCAGAAGGATCGCTGACGCCATGTTGGCGGGTCCGCGGTTTCGGCCCTGCTGAAGGTGTGGGCACGGGAAACCGCAAGCAATTACTGCTCCAGCCGCTCCACGCTGCGAGCGCAGCATGAACAGGTTGGAATCTCCCGGGTGAACTTATCACCAGGTTGACCAGAAAATAGCCATGTCTACGCTGTTCAGAACGCTGTTGCGATTGATGCACCGACCGCATCCCGCAGGTTAGCGACCCAGACGACCCGCGAACATGGGCCGGCGAGGCTGTAAATCAAGGGGATCGCTATCCGTTACACCCTGACAGCCGCGCTGCCGGTCGCAGGCGGGACCGGGGCGAACCGGGCGGGCAACTTGCACTCGACCCCGTTTATCTAGGTACATAGACTTGAGTTATCTAGGCGGATAGACTTACGCTGTGAAGCGGCGGGATCTGTTGAAACAACTCAAGGCCCTGGCGAAAGACGAGAACGCCACGTACCTCGAAGTGGAGGGAGGTGGACACACAAAGGTCTCGTTCGGAGGCAAGCAGACCGTCGTTCCCCGCCACACCGAGATCAACGAACTGACCGCCAAGGCGATCCTGAAGCACATGAGAGGTGAATGACGATGCAAGTCACCGCCGTGGCCACCCGTACGGGGAATTGGTGGGCGGTCGAGGTTCCTGAAATTCATGGGCTTTACACTCAGGTCAAACGCCTTGGGCAGGTCGCCGACACCGTGCGCGAGGCAGCCGCTCTGTTGACCGATGAGCCAATCGAGGCGGTCATCGTGCGTGCGGTGCTGCCCGACAACTTGCAAACGATCGTCGATCAGGTGCGGCGGGAGGCTGCCGAAGCCGAAACCGCCCAACGCCGCGCCGCCGAGGACACTCGCGCTCTGGTCGCTAGGCTGCGGTCTCAGGGTTATTCGGTCCGCGACGTCGGCACGGTGCTCGGCGTCTCACCGCAGCGAGTCTCACAGCTAGCTGCCTCGACCTGAACGATTCCCGTCCGGCAAACCATCGCTAACCGGACCGGAATTGACACACAGGGCGTGAGCCCGGGTGATGGTCGCGTTGTCGGGACGACGTATGCCGTCAGGCGTAAGGAGGAGTGAGGGAATTAGGAAGGGATCGTCTGCTAGGGCGAGCTGGCTCCGCGAACCGTAACCCATGTTGGAGCAGTGCGGCGATAACGGCCGCGACAGCCGCCCCCACCAGCAGCCCTTGCACGTCTGGCCCCCAGCGGGTAGCCGGGGTCAGTCTCGTTTCCAGACGTACCGGGCTATCGATGTAGGCGGGTTGGTTGAAGCCCGTGTGGGCCAGCTGATGCCCGTCGGGGGCGATCACCGCGCTGATCCCGCTGGTGCCGGCGACGACTACGTAGCGGTGGTGTTCGACGGCGCGTGTGGTGGCGATCGCGAGTTGCTGGCGGCTCATCGTCTCATCGAAGGTTGCGTTGTTGGTGGGTACGGCGAGCAGCTGGGCGCCGGCCAGCACCGAGCGGCGAGGCGCCCGGTCGAAGAGCACCTCCCAACAGGTGGCCACCCCGACCGGGACACCGGCAGCGTGCACGAGACCGGGGCCGTGCCCGGCGACGAAATGACTCACCCGGTCGGCATAAGTGGACAGGTGCCGAAAGACGCCCGGCCAGGGCAGGTACTCGCCGAACGGCTGGATGATCGCCTTGTCGTGGCGTTCACCCCACCCGGACTGTGGGTCGAATACCATCACTGAGTTCAGCCACGCCGGGTGCTCGTCGGTCGCGTCTGGGCTGGCACGGACCGCGCCCACCAGAATGGGTGCATGGATCGCGGCGGCTGCGGCCGCAATCTGGTGTGCGGCGTCGGCGTTGGTCAGCGGGTCGATATCGGAGGCGTTCTCCGGCCAGATGACCAATTGTGGTTGCTGGGCACGCCCGGGCGTCACATCGTGGGCGAGGCGCAGGGTCTCTTGGAGGTGATAGTCGAGCACCTGGCGGCGTTGGGCGTTGAAGTCGTATCCCAGCCGGGGGACGCTGCCCTGCACCGCAGCCACCACAATAGGCGCTCCGGTGCCCGACCCGGCGCCGACGCCTTGGGCCTCCTGCGGTGCGGCCAGGGTGGTGGCTAACCACATCAGGCTGGCGCAGATGCCGGGCAGCAGCACGGCCGATACCGCAGCCCTGCGGCGGTGCGTCCCCGTGCTGCCGGGCCGCCAGCGCCCGATCGCGATCGTGATCGCCGTCGTGGTGCAACCGAGCCACACGATCGCCACCGATAACAGCGGAACCCCGCCGAGGGCGGCCAGCGGCAACAGCGGGCCGGTGGTTTGACCGAAACCGACTGTCCCCCAGGGGAAGCCGCTGAACGGGAAAGCCGACTTCGCCCACTCCAGGGCCCCCCACAGGGCGGCGAACCAGATCGGCCACCCCGGCACGCCACGCACCGCGACCGCCAGCAGGCCGAACAGCCCCGGATACACCCCACAGCACACCGCCAACGTCAACCAGGGCCACACCCCGACGAAATCACCGGTCCAGGTCAGTAGCGGCAGATAAAACGCCAACCCGAACAACACGCCATAACCCAAGCCGCCGGCCAACGTCGTGGCCGGGCGAACCAGAAGCCAGCCCAGGAGTGCGAACGCGACAACCGCGGCCCACCACCAGTCCAGCACCGGGAAACTGGTCCACAACAGCAGACCGGTGAGCACTGCGGCGCTCAGCGTGGCCGCCCGCTCGGCCGGCAGGCCACTCCACCGCGCCAGCCGGTTGGTGACGACGGCGGCCAACCGGGTCAGCGGGCCGGTGGCCGGCACGGCACCGGGTACCGCTTCGGGCTCGTCGGCGTCGGGCCGTGGCGCCCGGTCGGAACTCTCAGCGTCGCTACCCATAGACCACCGCCTGCCTGCGCACAGTTTGCCGACAGCGCAGCAGGGCATCGGCTGGATCCGACCGAGGCAGCCGCGGGACCCGGGAACGCGGGTCGGTCCACCTGCGCTGGACCGCATCGCTGGACCTACTCACCACAAGCTCCTCGGTGAGTACCAGACGACATAGAATGCGAGCCGCCCGGGCGCCACGGTGCCGATCGCGCCGACAAGCACCCCGCCAGCCCTGATTGCGGCCGAGCAGCCGCGTGCACCGACACCACGCCGGCGAGGGGTACGAACGGGCGGTTCCCACCGATTCAGCATCCTGACCGGGGCGTTCGGAACCAGAAGCACGGGCCACGCATGAGGACGCTAGCACCGTAAACTGATCCACTCATGGACAAAGTCACCGGCGATGATGCTCCGCGCCGCAGCGCGCAGGGGGCACGCGGAAGGAAGACGCGATGAGTAAAGTGCTGCCAGGTGGTGTCGGCACCAGCGTGATCGCGATCGCTGTCTCCGCGCTCGCCGGGTTCCTGGCGGCTGTCGCCATCTCTACCGATACGGTGACCGACGCGGTTGGCGTTGTGGGCGCACCGGCCGCGATCAGCTGGGCGACCGGCGGCCAGGATCCGGCCTGCGAGCCGCCCCCGCCCCCGCCGGACTGCCAGCCCGACTCCCCGGACCCGGCATGCCACCCAACCCCACCGCCAGCGCGCTGCCACTATGTCCCCTTTGTTCCACCCGGCGGGCTGTAGTTAAGGACCGTGTCACCTGCCACGACGGCTCCCTGTCCACCCAGGTTGGCCAGCTGTTCTTCGATCCCCTCAACCAGGATTGGGACACCACCAGCGCAGCCTTGCTGAACGCCGACCAGGCCTACGAAGCCGCCCTGGCCAGCGGTTCGGGCCTCGATGCAGCCGATTCGTCGCTATCCACGGCTGACTTCCAGGCGCTCGGCGACTTCTTCAACTCCATGCCCGTTATCGATATCGCCAACCTCATCAACCTGTTCTGAGAACCGCTTTCTCGCCACCCCGGACGCTGCTCAGCGCCTGTCCGCTTGACGAACCCCAACCGGACACCCCACCGCCGGCACACGCCGAGCCAGGCGTAGTCCTCGGACCAGGCACGTCGCTGACCAGGCGTTTCTCACATACATGGTCCGAATTGGTTCTCAAAGAGCCCACGCTATTCGTTATACGGTCGGCCGCGGTCTGAACGGGCCTTCGCGCGAGCGGCGCCGCCTCGTATGCGGACCACGAAGCGGTCAACCGGGCTGTGCTTTTACGCCAGGAGATCAACAGTGCCGTGGCGTGGCAGTGCCGAAACCAGTGCGGCGTCCAGTCGGCGGGACCGATGCGCCGGCGTTTGAGTGCGGTGACCTTGTCCCGCACGGTCCCTTCCCGAAGTGGTGAGAGCACTGGTGGCCGATCGAGGTTGCGGAACAGCAGCTCATTGGAGCTGATCGGGATGCCGAATTCGGCCGCGCGGCAAGCCAGATGGGTGAGGTAGTCGGCATAGAGGCGCTCCAGGTCGGTGCCAACATAGATGCGGCGCGGCCGCAGCATTTTCACCCGTGCGCCGTTGGGGTTGTCCTCGCGTGGGACGACCTGCACGTAGGGTGTGCCGCCGCGGCCCATGACGAACTCGTTGACCCGCATGCCCAGCGCCTCGCCGGGTCTCATGCCGGTTTCAGAAAGCAGAGCAAACAAGAATCGGTCACGCAGATTCCCCTGCCACTCGCCGGCCTGCGGGTCGTAGACCGCGCAGCCGTCGAGAATCGCCTGCACCTGCTGCGGAAGCAGCAGCGGCGGCCTGTCACTGCGTTTGATGGTGCGCACCCGGACCAGCGACGACGGTTGTGGCTGACTGCGGGCATCCAGATGAGACAGCAATCCTCGGGCTGGTGCACGTCGCGGCCGGCCGCGCAGGAGCTTTCCAGACACCGGCACGTTGTTGACCGCGCCGTGCCAGCGGTAGAACGAGATCAGCGCCGCCAGACGCGCCTCCAACGTCTCCGGGGATGGGGCGGTTCGGGCGTCGCGGACAATCGAGTGCTCGACGGCCCGGCCGTTGCGCAGCCATGACAAGAAGCCGCTGACTGCCGGGACGCCGAGCGTGTCCCAGCTGGCGGTTTCATCGCGCTGTTCAAGGAACGTCCACCATTGAGCGAGTCCGGTGGCATAGCCGCGCACGGTGTTGGGCGACCACACCTGTCGATGCGCTTCCAGCCATTCCTCGACCGGTGCAACCGTTCGATACGACGCGTCGACCACAGTCCACGTCCGCCCGGCGGCGGGCGGTCGTGCACTCACCACGTAGGCCACAAGCTTGGTCCTTCACGTCGTTGACAACCCGCCGATAACTCGGCAACAACGATGTCAGAACCGGATCACCTAGTCTCGTCGTAGACGTAGACGTTGTTTACGGCGAGTCTCGTACCGGGGATAAATTTATCCGTGGGGACGACGTCAAGGCTGTCGGCGCTTCGCAGGCGGCCACGCAAAACGGCTTCGTGGCACCGCCGGTACTGACTATGCTGACCTGACCGGGCAACGGAAAGTCCCTGTGCACGCAACACCGAAGGTGGGTCATGATTCGCGAACTGCTCATCGCCACGGCGATCACCGGTGCCGCTATAGGTATGACCCCGAACGCTATCGCCGATTCCGGGCATTACGACGGCGACGTGCCGGGGATGAACTACGACGCATCGCTGGGCGCGCCCTGCGACAACTACGAGCGGTTCATCTTCGGGCGTGGGCCGGGCGGACAGGCCGAGGCCTGTCACTTCATCATCAATCAGTTTCCGGCCGCGCAGTCCGGGTTCTGGGTGATCACCTATCCGCTGTACGGGGTGCAGCAGGTCGGCGCCAAGTGCGACAACCCGCGCGGATCGTCGGCCCAGTCGCCCGACGGGCAGCCGATGCTGTGCACCGAACACGGCTGGCAGATCGGGCAATTGACCGGCGGCGGGGCCCCGAATGGGCAAGGCGGCGGCTTCCCGTCTGACACGAGTATCACGCACTTCCCCTAAGACACAGGAGATAGTCATGGCCTTCAAGCCGAAAGACGCGATCGACGCAGCACGTGACATCGTGACCAACGCCGTTGAGCGGTCGGCGGACATCGTCGAGAACGCCGGTCACATCATCAAAGGCGACATCGCCGGCGGCACCGGCGACATCGTGCACAACTCGATCGACATCGCCACCTACGCGGTGGAGCGGACCAAAGAGGTCTTCACCGGCGGCGTGCACGACGACGCCGACGACGAGTAACTAGGCCGAAGCGGCGTCGTTCAGCTCGTCTAGCTTGTTCGTCGCCTCTAGGTATTCCTGCACCCAGCGCTCGATGACGGTCGACGACTTCTCCACCTTGGAGAACTGCCCGACAACCTGACCGACCGGGTTGAACGCCACGTCGACCGACTCGTTGGGGTACCGGTTAGTCGCCCGCACCGCCATCCCGGAAACCATGTACTGCAGCGGCATTCCGAGCGGCTTCGGGTTGTCCGGCGCCTCCCAGGCTTCGGTCCAGTCGTTGCGCAGCATCCGGGCCGGCTTGCCGGTGAACGAACGGCTGCGCACGGTGTCGCGACTCCCGGCTTTGACGTATGCGGCCTGCTGGACCGGAGTGTTCGAGGACTCCTCGACCATCAACCATTGCGAGCCCGACCACGCGCCCTGGCAGCCCAACGCCAAGGCCGCGGCGATCTGCTGACCGCTGCCGATACCGCCCGCGCCGAGAACGGGAACCGGCGCGACCTCCTTGACGACCTGCGGCCACAACACAATTGAGCCCACCTCGCCGCAGTGGCCGCCGGCCTCACCGCCCTGGGCGATGATGATGTCGACGCCGGCGTCGGCGTGCTTACGCGCCTGCGATGGCGAGCCGCACAGCGCAGCGACCTTCAGGCCCGCGTCGTGGATGTGCTTGATCATTTCCGGTGGCGGGGTGCCGAGCGCGTTGGCGATCATCTTCACCTTGGGGTGCTTCAGCGCCACCTCGACCTGGGGCGTGGCCGTTGCCTCGGTCCAGCCCAGCAACTGCAGGGTGTCGCCGTCGCTGTCCTCGACCGGCACGCCGTGGTCGGCGAGGATCTTCTTGCCGAAGTCGAGGTGATCCTGCGGCACCATCTTGCGCAGCGACTCAGCCAGGTCTTCGGCGGACAGATGTGAATCCATGCCCTCGTATTTGTTCGGGATGACGATGTCGACGCCGTACGGATGATCGCCGATGTTCTCGTCGATCCACTTGAGCTCGATCTCGAGTTGTTCGGGGGTGAAGCCGACCGCACCCAGCACGCCGAAGCCGCCGGCCTTGCTCACCGCGACCACGACATCGCGACAATGCGTGAACGCGAAAATCGGAAACTCGATGCCGAGTTCGTCGCAGATGGGAGTGTGCATGGGAAGGTCCTCACGTTGTTGCTTACCGCGGCGTAGGCGAACTGGAACGTGTTCTAGTTTAATACGGAACTCGTCGGCTGTGACCACCCGGGTGAAACCAGCCCTGTAGCGGCTGGGATTGCCGGAAGGGGAACAGGTTCTACCCGCTGACCCGGCTGCGGTAGCGTGTCGCGTCATGGGACGCGTGGACGGAAAAGTTGCACTGATCAGCGGCGGCGCTCGGGGGATGGGCGCCGCGCACGCCCGGGCTCTGGTCGCCGAAGGCGCCAAGGTCGTGATCGGCGACATTCTCGACGATGACGGCAAGAAACTCGCCGACGAAATCGGGGAGGCCGCACGCTACGTCCACCTCGACGTCACCCAGCCCGACGAGTGGGAGGCCGCGGTGGCCACCGCGGTCAACGACTTCGGCAAGCTCGACGTGCTGGTCAACAACGCCGGCATCGTCGCGCTGGGTCTGCTGGGTCAGTTCAACGTGGACAAGTGGAACAAGGTCATCGACGTCAACCTCAACGGCACGTTCCACGGCATCCAGGCCGCAGTCGAGCCGATGAAGGCCGCGGGAGGTGGCTCGATCATCAACGTCTCGTCGATCGAAGGTCTTCGGGGCGCGGTCATGGTGCACCCGTACGTGGCCTCCAAGTGGGCGGTACGCGGGCTGACAAAATCGGCGTCGCTGGAGTTGGCGCCGCACAACATCCGGGTCAACTCCATCCACCCCGGTTTCATCCGCACCCCGATGACCAAGCACTTCCCCGACGACATGGTCACCGTTCCGCTGGGTCGCCCCGGCGTCTCTGAAGAGGTCGCCACCTTTGTGCTGTTTCTCGCCAGCGACGAATCGTCGTATTCGACCGGGGCTGAATTCGTGGTGGACGGCGGGCTGGTCAACGACGTCCCGCACCGGATGTAACCGCCAGCGACATTGGCGGCCCGGCCGCGATCTCCGCGAGCGCGGACGACTTTGAGTTCCTTTTCCGAAATCGCGGGTGCAAGCACCGCGAACCCAGTAGGAAAAGGATGGTGGATTTCGAACTCGACGCGGCGCAGACGGCCTGGCTGGCCGAGGTACGGGCATTCCTGGCCGAGACCGTCACCCCGGCGCTGCGATCTGAGCTGAGCGAGCACGGCCAGGAAGTCCCGAACGGGGAGGTCGCGGCTTTCCGGCGCAAGATCGGCGCGCGGGGCTGGTTCGGACTGAACTGGCCCGCGGAATACGGCGGCCTGGGACTGGGCGCGGTGTATCAGCACCTGCTGATGCGCGAGTTCGAATACTGGGGTGTCCCCGGTCCCCAGGGTCCCGGAAAGGTTGGTGCGCGGGCCTGTGACCTCGGGAGTTATCGTCGTGTGACCGGCGTGGCGGCTGTGACGGGTGTGACCAACGGGTTTGGATGGGGTT
>Ga0080006_1184107_pt1 | contig 108880 bp, 101 predicted proteins | sample RS3BMetagenome_FD_69209 | JGI IMG/M metagenome (GOLD analysis project Ga0080006, IMG submission 69209) | Ferric oxide microbial mat and aquatic microbial communities from Rainbow Spring, Yellowstone National Park, USA - RS3B (SPADES... ...
TCATACCAGACCCCAAATCGGATATCACCTCGTATGTCCACCCTTGGGACGCACAGTAGAGTTCAAGCAAGTGAATCTGTCGTTCTAAGTCTGCCTGTTGATCCTTAGATGACACCCGTGCGTAGGCGACGGTTTGACGATCTGGCTGACCGACTGGTCGGAATCTCATCGTCTGGATCTTGGTAAGGTCGTAGCGTCGATGACCACCAGGGGTCACCTCAGTTGGTTTTAACAACCCATCACGATCCCACCGCCTGAGTGTCTTCATGGACACACCAAGGGCTTGCGCGGTCTCACTGATGGTTAACATGTTGCCCATTGAGACTACATTATAGCACATATGTCAAAGAATACGTTCACTGTAGCGTACCCTTCAGCTTACAGGAGTGGTAGCTGTACTCTGGCGACGAATGCACGAAACGACGGCGGTTACAGGGCATCAAGATGAGACAGAGAGCAGGCAGGCCGGATACTTTCGACCACGAAGCGGGTTGGATACGCCGTCATGTGTTAAGGCGATAGCGCCTACGCAACCATGTGGTCGGAGGTCATTGGACTCTCACTCGAGGGTCGACGACGCCGTACAGGATATCGACGATGAGGTTACCGAGTACCGTCATGACGGCGATGATGAGCACGATTCCAAGCAATACCGGGAAGTCTCTTGTTTGGGCTGAGTTCCAAAACAGCAGGCCGGCACCGGGATAGTTGAAAAGGGCTTCGACGATCAGCGACCCCGAGATCGTGTAGGGAAGCGAGAGACCAAGCAGCGTCAGTGTCGAGTTCAGGGAATTGCGCAACACATGGCGAAGCAGTATCGTTCGATTGCGAGCGCCCTTGGATTTGGCCGTGCGCACGTAGTCTTCGAGCATGTTGTCGATGACGGCCGAGCGCATGTAGCGACTGAAGTAGCTGACGTTGGCGAGGCACAGGGTGATGATTGGCAGCGCGAGATCAGCTGCGTCGATCGTGAGGCTGCCACCAAAGTTGGAGGCTGTTGAGGGGAAGACCGGTAGCCAGATGTTGAGCACCACGATCAAGACGACCCCGAGGAGGAAGGTCGGCATCGAGTACATGATCAGCATGGTGCCACTGAGCGCGTGATCATCAGCCCGATTGCGACGATAGCCCTGCCAGAGACCCATGGGTATGGCGATGGCGACCGCGAACAACAGTGAGATGGCAACCAGGAAGAAGGTGCGTGGGACGTACTCTGCGAGCAGGGTAGACACATTCTCGCTGAGCTTGTAGGAGTAGCCGAAGTTGCCTCGCAGCGCGTTCCATGCCCAGGTGAGGTACTGAACTGGCAGCGGCCGGAGTAACCCCTCTTGGACCTCGAGGGCGTGGACCTGGACGGGGCTCGCCTTTTGACCGAGTTGGGCGCGCACAAGTCCTCCGGGCAGGAGGTGCAAGATGATAAAGACGATAATTGAGACCGCGATGATGGTGATGATGGCCTGCCCGCAGCGTTTGAGAATGTAGCGGATCATAGGATGTTATCCCTATCTCGGTGCTCGTTAAGGTGCGCTGTTACGCGGTCGGAATGGAGACCGTCGCCCATCGTTGGCCGTGATGGGGTATGGGTGTTGATCCAAGTTCGTGGCATCGGGACCTCCTAGTGCTGAGCCAGTCGAGATTCGACAACGTCACGCAGTGCATCTCCGAGTACATTGACTGCGAGGACGGTGAGGACGATGAGGATTGCGGCGGGCCAGAGTTGCCACCAGTAGCCATCGAAAATATTATTCACCCCACCAGCCAGGATCTCACCCCAGTTTGTCGCTGGCGGTGGAATGCTGAGTCCAAGGTAGCCAAGGGCTGCGAAGGTCAAGATGGCATCTGCTACTTTGAGGGTGCCATTCACCACGAGGACGCCAAGGACGTTCGGCATGATGTGGCGTGCGATCAGGCGCCACCTCGGTGTTCCAAAGCCGGCGGCCGCGACGACATAGTCACGTGTCTTGAGCGTCAGTGTCTCGCCACGTACCAGGCGCGCCGTCGAGAGCCAGCTCACCCCCGAGATGACGAGGATGATCAGCCACAGCGTTGGGCGCACAATGGAGGCGAGCAGGATGACGAAGAATAGGAAGGGGATGGAGAGCAGGGCATCAACGATGCGCATCATCACCGAGTCGACGAGGCCGCCAACGAACCCACTGATGGTGCCCCAGATGAGTCCGAATGCTGACGCAAGCAGCCCAACCGCAAGTCCGAGTTCAATGGTGCTCTGCCCTCCGAGCATCAGACGACCAAGCTCGTCGCGTCCGGCTGGGCTGGTGCCGAGGATGTGAGCCGATGACGGTGGTTGATTCTCTAGTAGCAGGGAGGCGGAGACTTGATTTGTATGGTAGACCAATGGCCCCGCGAAGCAAAAGAGCACGATGAGAACGAGAATCACGAGGCTTGCCACCGCCAGCTTGTTGGCGACAAAGGTGCGCAGCGCAACTCGCAGCGCACTGACCCGCCGATCATCTTCGAGTGCCTCCGCGCTCGGTGGTGCGACTTTGATCGCCGTCATTGCCCCTCCTTCAACCCGGCCCTCGCTCACCTGACATCGGCATGGCGGCAGTGACCATGCATTGGGGTGAGTCGAGTTGCTTGCTATGTTACAGCATGACTGCCAGACCGTGCGCATTGGATCACCAAAAAGTTTCTCACGTTTTCCTCGTAGTTTTTTGGTCGTGGCGCGTTGGCCGACTTCGGATGCGAAATTTCAGATCAGGGGCGATTCGCTTCTTTCGAGCAGGAATCAGTAAGATGGGGGGAGAATTCGAGATGGAATCGGTTGCAAATCTCCAAGTTCTGCAATAGAGTCGATGCAAGTGTTGATGCGACGATATCGACAGGTTGACTAAACGAGGGCTTCTTGTTGTCGGTTGATTCACCGGATCCGGAGCGCAAGGGGTCTTATGGGTTGATCGTTGTGGGTGGTGTTCTGGCAACAGATGCGAGCGTGAGGTGGGGGTAACACTGATGAGCAGGGGAAACCGACGGTGCGGTGGCTAGCGTGTTGTCAGGTAACCAAAGAGTGAGTCGTTCGTACTTCGTATGCACCCCCACCAAGCGGCGAGCAAGAGTCGCCGATGGATACGACAGATGGCGATGGCGGTCGACTGGTTGGCAGTGGGCTTCGGGTGCCGTTAGGACCTCCGACGGTGGGTATCTGTCGGCCGGGCTTGACCGACACCGCCAACGTTACAGTAGCTGTGATATGTATGGTACATATTGGGACCACGAGCTTTGGTCGGGTAGGCACGGCTATGGCAGTACACAAAGCAGTCGCGTCGACGCTCCAGCGACATGCGCTTTGGTCCTTCGAGCTGACGTAGGGTGGATCCGGTGGCATCGTGGCGATGTTGTTATGCAAAGGAAGGTTGACATGACCGGTGAGTTGCTCCATACCACGATGTTGGTGCCCGGTCCTAAGGGATATGGGTCGCATGGAAGGATACCAGGCGGTTTTTGCCACGATAGGGCTCACCTGGCAAACGGTTCCATGGGTTGGTCCAAGGAGGTAACGAGTGGCTTTGACGTGGCGCCGGGTAGCACAAGGAGGGGATGGTAGATGAACAGCGAACGAGAGGCGATCCGCGCGCTAACCGGCGCTAAGGATCACGTGTTCTGGCTCGACACCGACGAGGTGCCAGCGTTTGAGCCTCCACTTGGCGTGCACCGCGATGTCGACCTCGCCATTGTCGGTGGTGGCTTTTTGGGTCTTTGGTCGGCGGTGCTAGCCAAGGAGCGATTCCCAGATTGGGAGATCGTGGTACTTGAAGCTGGTCGGGTTGGTTTTGGCGCGAGTGGACGCAACGGAGGCTTTGTTGATGCAAGCCTGACTCATGGGCTTGAAAATGGCGTTGCACGTTGGCCCGAGGAGATGGAGGAGCTCGAGCGTCTCGGTGGTGACAACCTTGAGGCTCTCGGTGACTTCGTCGTTGACCATGGTATCGACTGTGATTTTACGTTCTCGGGTGCGATTGACTTTGCCACCGAGCCGTGGCAGCTCGACGGGGCTGAGGAGTACGCCGATCTCGCGCGAAAGTATGGACACCAGATCGAGGTTCTTGATCGGGCGCAAGCACAGGCCATCGTGCACTCCCCAACCTACGAGGGTGGTCTCCTCACCCGCAATAGGACGGCACTGGTGGATCCCGCCCAGCTCGCCTGGGGCTTGGCCCGCGTGGCGACCTCCCTTGGTGTGAAGATTCATGAAGGCACAATGGTCCAAGGTGTGCACCCGAGGGGTGGCATGATCGACGTTACCACGCCACAGAGTGGGTCGCTGCGTGCCGCCAAGGTGATCCTGGCCACGAATGCGTTTCCGTCGCTATTACCTGGGGTGCGCAACTTTGTCATCCCGGTCTACGACTATGTGCTCATGACTGAGCCCTTGAGCGCTGAGCAGTTGGCTGAGGTGGGGTGGAGTGGTCGTGAAGGGCTTTCTGACCTAGGTAATCTTTTCCATTACTATCGCCTGACCCGTGATAATCGCATTCTGTGGGGTGGTTACGACGCCATCTATCACTTCGGCTCCCGAGTGAGCAGCGCTTATCGCCGTCGTGCGTCGACGCATTTGATGTTGGCCCGGCACTTCTTTGACACCTTTCCGATGCTCGAGGGAGTACGCTTTAGCCATGCATGGGGCGGAGCGATTGACACATCCTCTCGCTTTGCGATGTTCTTTGGCTCCAGGCATCAAGGTAAGGTTCAATACGCCCTTGGTTTTACTGGGCTCGGTGTCGGGGCCACACGTTTTGCCGCCAAGGTGCTGTGCGCTCGGTTGGAACCCAAGGATTCGCCCTATGAACACCTCGCTCTGGTGCGCACCAAGCCAATCCCGTTCCCGCCGGAGCCACTTCGTAGCGCGGCCGTCGCCTTGACACGACGTTCGCTGATGCATGCCGATGCGCATGGCGGCCAGCGCAATCGTTGGCTGCGAACGCTCGATCGATTCGGTGTCGGTTTCGACTCCTAAAGGGGGATACGTTGGCTGAACTATTGGTGATCGATGATCTGGTGACGGAGATTCGCCAGCGCCGTACGACGGTGCGCGCCGTCGACGGGGTGTCTCTGTCGGTGGCGCGTGGTGAGACACTTGGCGTGGTGGGGGAGTCGGGTTGCGGAAAGACAATGACGGCGCTTTCGATCGTACAGCTACTTCCTGCCGGGGGCGTGATCGCCCGAGGAAGTGTCAAGCTCGATGGAGAGGAGCTCGTCGGTGCCGGCGAGTCGAGGATGCGCGCGGTGCGCGGTTCCAAGATTGGATTCGTGTTCCAAGACCCAATGACCAGCCTTAACCCTTCGAAGACCATCGGATGGCAGATCGCTGAGTCCCTGATCATCCACAAGGCGGCAAGCAAGGCTGTGGCGCGCCGACGAGCGCTTGAGGTGCTTGACCTCGTCAAGATTCCGGCTGCCGCTGAGCGTCTCAATGACTACCCGCACCAACTCTCAGGGGGTATGCGTCAACGGGTCATGATCGCGATCGCGTTGGCAAACTCCCCAGAGCTCTTGATCGCCGACGAGCCCACGACCGCGCTCGATGTGACCATCCAGGCGCAGATCTTGAGTCTTCTTGACGAGTTGAAGTCGACGCTCAACATGGGGCTGATTCTGGTTACCCATGATCTCGGCGTGGTGGCTGGACGAGCCGACCGGGTGATGGTGATGTATGCCGGCCGAGTCGTTGAGAGCACCGATACGGGTCGCCTCTTTCGAGAGATGCGGCACCCCTACACGTTTTCGCTGTTTGCCTCCATACCACGTATCGGGGATGATCGAGAACAGGTCTTGCCGAGCATTCCGGGGCTTCCTCCGGACCTTGCACATCCTCCGTCGGGATGTCGGTTTGCAGAACGCTGTAGCTTTGCCCAGGATCGGTGCCGCACGGACGACCCAGCCTTGACGGGTGATGAACACCAGTTCGCCTGCTGGTTTCCGGTTGATCATCAGATCCGCTCCGGCGTGGTCGCTGCTAGCGATCGTCACGCTGAGCGCGAAATCGGGCGTGAGCCACTGCTTGAGCTCAAGGGAGTCGTCAAGGAGTACGACGTCTTTGCCGGAGCGTTGAGGAGGAAGGTCGGCAGTGTTCATGCGGTCTCTGGCATCGACCTCACCCTGTATCGTGGCGAGACACTTGGGATTGTCGGCGAGTCGGGTTGTGGTAAGTCGACGCTCGGCCGCATGATGGTTGGCCTTGAACGCCCAACGGCAGGCACCATTGCCTATGAAGGACGAGATATCGCCAGTCGTTCGCTTGGAGAGATGCGCAAACTGCGCCGGAATTTTCAGCTGATGTTCCAGGATCCGTATGCATCGCTCGATCCTCGGATGCGCATTGGTGCTGCCCTGCTCGAGCCAGTGAAGGTTCAACACGCAGGTGATGCAAAGGCTCAGGTCGCCAGGATGTATTCGCTGCTCGATGAGGTGGGTCTTCGCCATAGCGCGGTTGAACGTTATCCCCATGAGTTTTCTGGTGGCCAACGCCAACGAATCGGATTTGCGCGAGCACTGATGCTTGAACCAGGTCTGGTGGTAGCCGATGAGCCTGTCTCTGCCTTAGATGTCTCGATCCGCAGCCAGGTCCTCAACATGATGCGACGCTTTCAGGCCCGTTTCGGCCTCACGTATGCGCTGATCTCACACGACCTCTCCGTGGTTAGTTATCTGGCCGATCGGATCGGCGTCATGTACCTCGGCGAGTTGGTTGAGCTGGGGCCAGCGGACGCCGTGTTCGCCTCTCCTGCGCACCCGTATACTCGAGGGCTTCTGCGGTCGGTTCCCATTCCCGATCCGGTGATCGAGCAACAAAAGGCCCGTGCCGGCCAGATCATGGGCGAGCTGCCATCACCGCTCTCGCCACCACAGGGTTGCCGCTTTCATCCACGCTGTCCCTACGCAACCGCTGAATGCACCAGCGAACACCCACAGCTGCGGGTCATCGGGACAGAACACACGGTCGCCTGTCATCACGCAGAACAGGTGCTCGAGGACGCCTGGGAGCTGACCGAATTGGTGAGAGCTACAAATAGCTAGCCAAGGCTCCCTACGCCACTGTGCAACATCACGTAATTTGGGCGTTGATGGAGCGGATGGGGCCCGAAGCAAGCGCATTGAGGTCTCTTTTAGCCATCGCTGATTTGGGGGCGCACGACGCCGTGATAGTCACACATTGCACCGGCGGCCCAACCATCTAGGCCCACGTCCGGGCCGCTGGTCTAGGCGAGCTTGAGGTAGGCCTTGCCATCGCGTTGGGCCCGGATGAGCTCTCCAATCGCGCTTGGGACGATGGTGACGTAGGGGAAAAGCTCAGCCTCGCTGATCGAGCGTTGACGCAGTGAGTTGTTGCAGGCGACAAAGGAGACGCCTCGTGCGACGAGGTTGGCCAGTTCGATTGATACATGCGTCGTGTCGCGTCGAATCAGGTCGATGCCTCGTCCAGAACAGACTACCTCCACCGATGCCGACTCGTCTTCGGCCAGAAGGTTTTCAATCTGGTGCAGGACCTGCTGCCAGGCCTGCTGATCTGGGGTATCGAGTTGGATTACTACTTCAAGCTTGGTGTCATTCGATTCATTTGTCATGAACATCAGGCTAGTAGGGCAACCTTAGAAATCTTTGGGAGCGAGCCTAGGCAAGGGTTACAAGCTCGAGCAGCTCTTCGTTCCAATAGTCCTCGACCCCATCTGGCAACATGAGAACGCGCTCTGGTTGGAGGGCTTCGACGGCTCCAGGGTCGTGGGTAACCAGGATAATCGCGCCCGTATAACTGCGTAGTGCCGCTAGGACGCGATCTCGACTTGCAGGGTCAAGGTTATTGGTGGGCTCATCTAGCAGGAGGAGATTCGCTCGTTGAGAGACGAGGGTGGCCAGCGCCAGTCGGGTCTTCTCGCCACCAGAGAGGGTTCCACTCGGTTGAGCAAACATCTCGGAGGTGAACATGAACGATCCAAGGATCTGTCGCAGATCGGCATCGGTGACATCAGGAGGAGCCCCGTTGCGCAGGTTCTCAAGCGGTGTGAGATTTGGGTTCAACATCTCGTGTTCCTGGGCATAATAGCCAACGACGAGACCCTTGCCCGGGTGAATTTCGCCCGCGTCGGGCGTCTCGACGTTGGCCAGCATCCTGAGAAGGGTTGTCTTTCCCGCCCCATTGAGTCCGAGAATCACAACTCGTGATTGACGATCAATCGCAAGGTCGATACCACTGAGGACCTCGAGTGACCCGTAGGATTTGGCGAGGCCGGATGCTTGGATCGGGGTCTTGGTGCATGGCAACGGTTGAGGAAACCGGATATTGGCCACCTTGTCAGCGGCGCGTACGTCGTCGACGTTATCGAGGATGCGTGTGGCCCTCCTATCGAGGACCTTTGCTTTGCGGGCGCGCTTTGCCGTGGAACCCCGCATCTTGTCGGCTTGGCGTTTGAGCTGTGTGGCCTTGGTGGTCTCGACTTCGTAGAGGTGCCGGCGTCGCGCCTCATCTTCAGCACGCGCCACGAGGTACGCGCGATAATGGAGGGCGTAGAGGTCGAGCGTGGAGCGTTGCGGGTCGAGGAAGGCGACGCGGTTGACGACCGATTCAAGCAGCCGTGCATCGTGAGAAATCACGATGAGTCCGCCACTAAACGTCTTGAGGAAGTCGATGAGCCAGTTAATTGAGTCGGCATCAAGGTGGTTGGTTGGCTCATCCAGGAGGAGCAGATCGGCCTCCGAGAAGAGAATGCGGGCGAGCTCGATGCGTCGCCGCTGACCCCCGCTGAGCACGCCGATGGGTTGTGTGAGCACGTGCGCTTCGATCCCAAGAGACGTAGCCAGTACGGTGGCATCGGATTCGGCTCGATACCCATCGCGGTTGGCAAACAAAGTCTCGACTTGACCGTATTCGCGTGTTGCTTGCTGCTGCGCGGCTCCAGACAGTTGTGTCATCTCCAGTTGTAGCTCGGTGAGTCGTACAAAGAGTTCATCGAGCTGGCGACCTGAGAGAATGCGCGAGAGTGCGGTGACCTTTGGGTCGGCAGCCAGCGGGTCTTGTGGTAGGTATCCAACGGTTCCGCTGCGTTCTAGGAGCCCTTTGGCCTCAAGTTCCCCGGCGAGAATTTTCATCAGTGTCGTCTTGCCGGCGCCGTTGCGCCCAACGAGACCAACCCGGTCACCGCGGTCCACTAGCAGATTCACTTCGTCAAAGAGCAGCCGAGCACCGTACTCAAACTGTAGTGACTTCGCATGGACGAGCATGGTTCTCATTTCCGAGACGGGGGAGTGCGAATCGATCGCAAGAATCGACTCTTGTCCTATCATGCTAATAGCTGCAAGCCTGTGATCTGCCGGGCTAAGGTTGAGGGCTTCGCCTTCATCGCTTTCTGCTTTGCGGATGTTATTGCCGATCGCTGCAGCCTGCACGCTCATGGCGACCAAAGCTCAACGGTGGCGATCACCGCTCTTGCATAGGTGATCTGTACGGATGTGGTACACGCCTGATTGTCAGGAACCAGGTGGGCGATTCAAGCGCGGCCCAAGGTTTGCAATGGACGTCCCTTCGCGCTCGTTACGGCGTAAGCGAGGCGAGTGGAGGCGCTGTATCCCTTGACGAGGTGAGTAAGGTAAGCCGATCCATCAGAGACATTGTTGGTAAAGTTCTGGCCTAGGTCACCCAAGACATAAGACCTGGACAAGAGACCTGGATGAGCGATCAAGGTGGCAACGATATCGCCATGTTCGGATAGTAAAAAGCCTGAGATTGCGGGTGCTCTGTCTCGCCATTGACGGCAGGGTTTATCGGTGGATACGCGTAGACATTCAGTCCACTCCAAGCTGAGCACCAGTCACGGACGTTGGTGAGAGCGAGATCTGGGCAACCATCCTGGCATCCCTTGGCACTTGCCGCACGCTGTCGAGTTGGTGATGCCAGGAACGGTGGGAAGGGAGATCAGTCTCTTGTAATACTCCAAGAGCCTTGGCGATGGTGCACAGTATTGGCGGAGGTATGCTCGGGAGACTAGGTCGATCATCGTTGGGTGTCGTGCAACCGGTTAGGATGGCTAGGCGCAAATTTTTGTATTCCCTTTCCCGTGCACCATCGGAGTGAAACTAGATGTCAGCCCCATCAGACGATCCTAGACAAAATAACGAGTCGGGATCATCGGACCGACCCCGTAGAGATGACGGCGATCGTCCTCGTTACTCACGTCCAAGAGACGATGATCGGGGCGGTTACCGCTCGAACTCCGGTACTCGACCAGGTCCACGACCAGACCGTGACCGAAGCGACCGACCCCGTAGAGATGACGGCGATCGTCCTCGTTACTCACGTCCAAGAGACGATGATCGGGGCGGTTACCGCTCGAACTCCGGTACTCGACCAGGTCCACGACCAGACCGTGACCGAAGCGACCGACCCCGTAGAGATGACGGCGATCGTCCTCGTTACTCACGTCCAAGAGACGATGATCGTGAGCACCGCTGGGTTCGATCAAGAGGCGTCGATGAGGATGTTCCTGGTACTGATTTGCGCGATGACGCACCATTGGCTGACGAAGCCGCGGCTACTGAAACCCAGGCTAAGGAGCTCCCAGCGTTGCGCTTTCACGCCTCGCGATGGCTTCAACAAGAGGCAACACACGCTCCCGTACCCGAACGGTCCGCGCCCTCGGAGGTGCCACGTTCCAAGGTCCGCTCGGAGCGACCGTCGATGCGATCCAAGAGTCGCTCGGCCATGACACAGCTACTCGCCCGGGCGGCTGATGCCTATGAGCGGGACCGTTTCGAAGAGACACTTCGAATCACGCGTCGCATTGATGCCATGGACCCTGACGAGGTTGAAGTCTTGGAGTTGATGGGCCTATCGTTATACCGTCTCGGCCGCTACGATGCGGCTCTGCGTGTTTTGCGCAAGGTCCACAAGATGACTGAGAGCTTTGACCAAGTTCCGGTCATCATGGATTGTGTGCGAGCATTGGGAAGAGGTAACGAACTCGAGCGGTGGTGGTTGAGATTGCGCGAAGCATCGCCAGCGAAAGAGGTCATTGTCGAGGGACGAATCGTTTATGCAAGCGCGCTAGCGGATCTTGGCAAGCTTGCTGAAGCCATCGCACTGATGGAGCAGGGGGTAGCCAAAGAACGGCGCGCGTCTGCGCTTACGAGCATTCGTCAACGCTATCTTCTGGCGCAGTTGTTCGAACGTGCCGGTGATGTCTCCGGAGCTCGTGAGGCCTATCTTCAGCTATTTCAAGAGGATCGCAACCTCTACGATGTTGCCGAGCGGTTGGCAGGATTGAGCTAGTCAACGAGCTGAGGCCTGGCGATGAACGTTTGGCCCACGGCGCACTCGGATGTTGAGCGCCCCAGGTGCAGAGCAGCACCACATTACGCGTATTGCTACTTGGTGGCGCTTTGATTCCCCCGCGTTGGGCCCTACGGCGCTTGGTTGTGGTCGAACGCATCGCCAGGGTCGGCGAGGAAGGGCGCTTAGGTGTCGCTTGGCGTCGCGACCCCGAAGAGAATGGCTGTTGCCGGGTGAAGGGTCAGGGCTGCGGGCAGTGCGAGCTCAGGGTCGCCGGTGGCGGCGAGGTCGCGGAGCAGTTGGATATCGGGATGCCATATCATCGGTGATGGCCAGGTCATCGTTGATGGCCAGCCACCCGATGGCTCGAGTTCACCTCCATCTTGGAGGCCAGTGCGTCGCGAAAGCGAAACTACGTCGCCATCAAGCTCGTAGTGCGCTATTGCTGACTCGTCAATGTGAGAGCGCGATGCCGTGATCGTCGAGGAGAGCCATTGCGCGATGGACCTTGGGGTGGCAAGCTCCACGTCCTGTTCAAGACATGCATGCAAGGCATCAAGCGTTGTGATAAGAACCGGCACTATCGTTGCATGGAGAGGGCTAATCGGCCTAATCTGTACGGTCAATGCTGGTCGGTCCGAGAGTAGGTTGTTGACCAGCATGGTGAGTGCACCGCCTTCATAGCGTTCCAGACGGTGCAGGGTTTTGGTTTGATCGGCGACGTTGCCGAGGTAGGCACCCTGTGACGCGACGAATGCTTCAAGATCCGGTGCGTCAACGGCGATCCACAGAGGGCAAGGTTGCTTCGTGACCCTGAGGCCAACAACAACGCCCGTAATGCGTCGCCGGGTACCGCTGGCTACGCTAGCCAGCATGTAGCGGTAAAAGCCAGGGACCTCGTCGACCACGAGAGCAGAAGTACGGAATTGAGTTGCTTGATCGTCAAAGCCCTCGGCGCCTTGGCCCTCGGGGTCGAGGTGGATTAAGCGGATCGGCTCCACTCGTTCGATGACTGTGGGTGTGAGTCGGGTCACGAGGTAGCCTGGGGCGTTAGAGTGCGAAGTCGACATTTAACCTGTCAGGTTAGGCGAGAGGTGGATTGACATATGCAATGGTTGCTCGATTTGGATGGGGTCGTCTGGAGAATGGACACCCCGATCGACGGCTCGGTCGAAGCCATCCATCGGCTCTACGAGGGCGAACATGACGTCCTTTTTGTGACCAACAACTCCTCCTTGTCTCGTTCACAGTACGTGGAAAAGCTCGACCGCATCGGGGTACCGGCAGCACGCGAGCAAATCATGACCTCGGCGATGGCCGCGGCGGCGCTTGTTGAGCCCCGTTCACGCGTGCTCGCCATCGGCGAGCGTGGTTTGTCCGAGGAGCTTGAGACGATCGGGGCTGAGTTGATTGTGCCTCACTCGTTGGAAGACGTCGAGGGTATCGATTGTGTCGTGCTTGGTTGGTATCGCGCGTTCAATTATACCGACATGTCCAACGCTTGCGTGGCGATCCTCTCGGGTGCGCGCTTCATCGCCACCAACGCAGATCCGACCTATCCCCTTGAGCGCATGGTGGTTCCGGGGACCGGTGCGTTGGTTGCCTCAGTGTCGACAGCCACCTCGGTTCAGCCGACCGTGGCCGGTAAGCCCGAGGAGCCGATGGTTGAGCTGCTGCGTCCATTGCTCGGGAGCGAGACGATCATGGTTGGTGATCGGCTGAGTACTGATGGGCGCTTTGCGGCGCGCCTGGGGGTGGAGTTTGGATTGGTTAGTTCGGGTGTCCGTGAGGTTCATGATCAGACGATTCCGGTGAGCCTGCGTGCCGATAGCTTGGCAAAGATTGTCGAAGAGAGGTTGTAAGAACATGTCACATGTATTCGTATTAGCAAGACGGCCAGTCGGACTGCCACAGCCCGATGATTTCGATCTGGTGGAGTTGCCCGATCCAGCGCTCGAGGAACAACAGGTACGGGTTGAACCGCTCATGATCTCGGTTGATCCCTATTTACGGGGTCGCATGTCGAATGCTCGCTCCTATGTCGCTCCGTTTGAGGTGGGACAGCCGATCACCTCGGCGGCCATCGGCAGGGTCGTCGAATCCAATGCGTCGACAATAGCCGAGGGTGATCTCGTCCGTGGGGAGGCTCCATGGGCCACCTCGTACACGACCGAGGCGAGTAGCCTTTGGAGGTTGCCGAGCGATGTCGAGGTCAACCCATCGGCCTACCTTGGCGTACTGGGCATGACGGGACTGACGGCCTACGTCGGACTGGTGTTGCTTGGTCAGGTCAAGGCCGATGACGAAGTCCTCGTCACCGCTGCCGGTGGGGCGGTTGGTTCGGTAGTCGGCCAGCTCGCAAAGATCTATGGAGCTAGGGTCGTCGGCTCTGCCGGTGGTGCGGACAAGGTGGGGGGTCTGGCAGCCCTTGGGTTTGACGCCGGGATCGATTACCGGGCCGTGGACTTCTCTGAGGCTCTTTCGGCTAGTTTTCCCCGTGGCATCAGCCTCTTCTTCGACAACGTCGGTGGGTCACAGTTCGAAGCGGCGCTGCATCACACCAAGGATTTTGCCCGGGTGCTTTCGTGTGGTGCGATCTCCCAATATAACGACACCGAGTTGCCTGCGGGCCCTCGTGGGCTTGAGGGTCTCGTCGTACGCCGTCGGCTCATGATTCAGGGATTCATCGTCTCTGATCATCTGGCGCGCTATGGAGAGTATCTCAAGCAGGCGATTGGTTGGGTCCAAGAAGGGAAGCTGACCTCGTTGGAGACCATCGTCGATGGGTTTGAGAACCTTCCAACGGCGTTCGTATCGCTTTTTCGTGGTGCCAACGTGGGCAAGTTGCTTGTCGCCACCCAACCTCAAGAGGAAGGGTAGGTATCGCCTCCCTCGTCATAGGGCATATACCGCTATGACGTGGGAAGTACCGGTAGGTCCGTGGGGTTGGTGGTGATGATTGAGCTCAACTTATCCCACGAGCTGTCAACTGGCGTGAGGAAGTACGGTGGTGACAGGTAGGCGAGACGTGGGTCATAGGTGTAGTTGGTCGCGTAGCCGTTGGTGATCGTGGTGCCCTGGAACACCCCTTCGATATCGGCGTAGTTTCCCGCGAGCGCGCCATAGAGGTAGATGGTGCCTTCAAAGGGAAGCTTCCAGAAGTCCTCGACGGCAAAGGAGTGTTGTAGCGTCAAGATGGCTGCCATGACGACGGGGTCGTTCGATGGATGCGAGAAGCAGCTATCAGGAGTGGTGTTGGTCTTGGCGAAGTCGTTGGCGATCTGGACGAAGTTGTTGGCGATGAGGCCAAGGAGGCTTGAAGTGCCGTTGGCGCCACAGCCGGCGTATTCGAGGTTACCGGTGATGGTCGTGTCGTTCTCTGATGCTGCCGTGAGTTGTCCGTTGAGTGTTCCCTGGATGTAGAGATTTCCCTCCTGGCAGGGGGCATCCTGTTGATCGATATTAAGCGATCCAGACGCACAGGTTCCACTCTTGGCCTGTGCCAGGCTGGCGACATAGAGTACGCCGTTTGCGGGGAGGGGCACGTCGGTACCCACACAGCTGGTATTTTTCGTCTGAGGTGACACGACGGTCATCGTGGTACCGTTGAGCGTAACCTGTGTCGGGCCATAGTAGAGGCAGCCACCCTCGGCTGCAATCTGGGCCAGGTTCGTGTCAGACTGTGGCAGGGCCAGGGGGGTGTGATACTGCACGTTTTGTCCAACGTTAAAGGTTGGATTATCGGAGTTGTTGCCGCCGAGGTAGGCGTTGATCGGGTCGATCCAGTAGGGGTGTGCGGGAATGCCACTGGTGAGGGCTGAGGCGGAGTAGACCGGGCCGTTGAAGACAGGATCACCGGCCAGATAGAACATGTCGTTGGAAAACACCGGCCCATTAAAGGTCTGCCCGGTGACGTAGTAGTTCAGGAGCGATTGACACAGCGGAAGCTGCGGTCCGTTGGTTGGTTGCTGATTGGACCCATTGGATTGCGCAAACATGAAGTTGCAATCGGCCTCAGCTCTATTATTGGGCATTTTGGCTGCGTGCACTGCGAAGACAGGGTCGATCAGCATTTCGTTGTCGAAGATGAGGTAGTTGAGAAAGCTTTGCGATCGAAAGGAGGCATCCAGCGTCACGTACTGGGTATTGGTACCGCTGGCGGCGGCACCGGTCACGAGGAGGTGCACAATTCCGCTCGAGGCGGTCTCGGTGTTATCTACTGAATAGTGAAAGTACTCGGAGTTCGAGCCGGAGACCGACTCCCAGCCGTTCAGGGCGACGTTGGTGACAGGCGGAGGATTCGAGGCATCGTATTGCCAGTAGTTGCCGAGCTGGTTGATCGAATACTGGTCCAAGAGGTTCTCGTAGTTGGCAAGCCCCGCCTCGGCGGCGGCGAGGGCCGTCTGGTTTTCTTGCCGTTGTTTGGTCTGAGGTAGCTGGCCGACGGAGGCTGCGACCAACCCGGCTGGGATCAACGTGATGAGCATGACGGCGATGATGACCAGGATCAGCGCATCACCGCGTTCTCGGTCACCCTGTTTGCAGCGTGACTGATTGGAGCACAAGCCCCAGTGACGGCGGTTCCGATGGTGAGAGGTGAGATGGTGTGACATTCTTGGATCCCCTTAGGTTGTTGGTGGAGGCTGTGTCGATCCTGGCAGGGCGATCAGCGTTTGGGTTGTGGTCGGTCCTTCATCGACGACGTCTTCCGTCAGATCGATCCCGACTAGGTGAATGGTTGTGAGCGTTGTGGGGTTGGTGGTTCCTTGCGCTGGAACAAGAACTTGGGCTTGAGCGATCGCGCCAGGATTTGGGGGAGTTGCGTAGTAGGAGAATAGCTGTGGTGATGCGATGGTGACCCCGAGGACATCGACGGGATTCGAGCTGGCGCCGGTTTGGAACTGTGCGTCGACCTGGCACGGGCAATTGAGGTTGGCGAGCCAAATACTCTCGATACCAAGCTGCCCAGAGGGGTCGATTGCGTCGAAGTGTATCGAGGATGGTGAGGCCGAAACGAGTGACCCCTGGCCAGTGGTAACAGCCTCACCCAGGAGCCTCGTGAGCTCCGTCGAGGCGAGGTCGGTTGCTGCGTTGGCTGCCTGGGAGCTCAACGTGGCTTGCTGGACGACGGAGAACGAGGTGATGACCTTATAGCTGATCAGGCTCAACAGGCCAGTGAGCGCCGTCGCGATGACCATTTCGACGATTCCAAAGCCGCCTTCATTATCAGGGAAGTGAGATCGATGCACTGATCGCACCTCCTCCCGGCGTTGCTAGGGCTCCCGACGCTGGATAGGAGATGTGTGCAGTGCCGTCCCCCGCCGCCAAGGTCACATATCCAATCGGGGCCAGAAAGGTCAATTGGCCGTCGGCATTTGTGGTGCCCACAGTGGTTACTGGGTTGGAGCAGTCGGTAAGCGGTGTCCCATTGGCATCGGTTTGCACAACACTGATGGTTGCGCCAGCAAGCGGTCCTTGGGTATTGGTGACCGTGACCGTGATGGGTTGACCGAGAAGACTAACGGTGCTTGTCTCCCCTGGTTGTGCGATGGCAATATTCCCTAGGCTTGTGCCACTAAACGAGGTGTAGACCTGGCACTGCCCTAGCCATGCCTGATAGCCGGTTGCCGCTGGAAAGATCGGTGTGACGCTGGTGACTGGGGAAGCGCTGGGGGCGGGGGAGTAGATCGTCTCGCCACCTGGAAGCGAGGTAGATCCGAGTGAGATGCCGAACTGCCACGGGATGCTGATGGTGGGGGCTACGATTGCGAACGTTGCGGCTTGTGCGTACGTGAAGTCAACTTGGGCGTTGTCGGCGGCGCTCACCGTCACCGTTTGTGATGGATTGGGGTCGTCGTTGGGGCTGACCCACGTCTGGCCGGCTGGAGGCGTGAGTCTGACGGTGTAGGACCCCGGGGCCATGAAGGGGAAATATGCGCATCCCTGGGAGTCGGTTTGGATCGTCTGCGCTGTGTCGCTGGCGGCGCCGGCGGAGACGAGCGTCACCGTCACATTGCTGTCTGGGGCTCCGGTCTGATTCTGGGCTACAACGAGGACCGATCCCGTCGTGGGAGAGCTATAGCCAGCTGGGACGTGATAGCCGGTCGTGCTCCGCACCGGAGGAAATGGTGCCATGTCGCTCCAGGTAACGGTGACAGATGCCGACAGGATGGGTTCGAGCACCTGATCGCTGGCGGCATTGGCGTTGCAGCCGTCGGGGTTTGAGGTACCCTCGGTCCAGTAGAGGTCGTCGGTGACGGTATAGGTCACCGAATTGATGATGGTCGAGTGGGCTGAGCTCCCGAGCATGCTGGTCAAGTTGGTAAAGGACTGCGAGGCCTCGGCATTGAGAATCTGGATCTCGGACTGAGCAAGATTGGACGCGGTGAGCTGTTGGCGAGATGAGGCGGTGAGTTGCGTTGAGCGCTCGATCAGGTAGGTCGCAGGGCCGACCACGCCGGCAAGGATGGCGAACGCCACGACGACGCTTATGAGTGAGACGCCTCGTTCGTCTCGATGCAGGTGGCTCAGCCAGCTAATCACACCTACAATATCGGCAGTTCAGGTCATATTATTGAACGCTCGTAGTGTTGGGAGCTGAAAACCGTACACAAAGTGCTAGGAATCATCTCCTAAAGCGATTGTAGCCGCAACTTGAGAGCGGCGCAGTTCGTCAATGTGGTCGGCGAACGCGTTGTCTTCGGCTTCGATGGAACCGAGATCAGTATCCGCGAATTCGAGGACTCCCATCTTGGCAAAGGTGTCGCGCATCTTGGGGCTCCAGAGGCCGATATCCTTGATTGTCGGAACGATGCGATGAAAGAGAAGGCTGCGAAAGATCTTTTGACTCTCGGAGTGATTCAGATGTTCGTTGCACTCTTGGACGTCGAAGCCAAAGTGTTCCCACACCTCTTGAGCCAGGAACCGGTCTCGCATGACGAGGCATGCTTCGGCACAGAACTCCTCTCGTTCGGCTCGCTCGCGTTCGGATAGTTGCGGATAGAGGTCCCGTAGTGCGACTCTGCCGAAGGCTACGTGGCGAGCCTCGTCCGCCATGACGTAGGCCGTGAGATCGCGCACGAGGTCGATGCTGGTGTTGTTACGCACGAGCCCAAAGGCTGCGAGCGCGAGCCCCTCGATGAGAACCTGCATACCGAGGAACGTGATGTCCCAACGGTTGTCACTGAGGACATCATCGAGCAGGCTCTTGAGGTGTTGGTTGATTGGGTAAGCGACCTTCAGGGTGTCAAGGTAGGTGGAGTAGACCTCCACATGGCGAGCCTCGTCCATCACTTGAGTCGCCGCGTAGAACTTTGCGTCCATCTGTGGAACGGTCTGGACGATCTTGCTCGCGCAAATCAGCGCTCCTTGTTCCCCGTGGAGGAACTGGGAGAACTGCCAGGCCATGAGATGGAGGCGGACCTCCTCTCGGGTGGATTCCGAGAGCCTGGTCCAGAGGTTACTGCCAGCTAGTCCGATCGCATCGTCAACCTCCGGAGAGGACGCATACGCCGGAAGCGACCAGTCGATTCTTACTTGTGCGTCCCACTGACGGCGTTTGCCTTGTGAGTACAGTCGCAGGAGCCGTTCGCGGTGCATATCATAATCCCAGTTGAACACGGCTTCACCGCGCCGGTCGGCCGTCTGCCAACCGGTTTTGTCGATGGGCAGGACATAGTGCTCTTGGAACATATCATCACCTACTTTGCTAACGAGATCTACGCTAGCATATCGGGGTGATCGGGGGGCGTCGCGATCATTGGTGGCGCTGGGGATGGATTGCTCTGGATGGTATCTTGAGCGTGGCGGATTTCGGGCTTGGGCTCATTTTCGTGCGCACCGGAGTCGTTGGTTAACTGACCGCGGTCATGGCTGGCCCGTCGCTTGGCAGATGCTCGACGCTGGCAGGTGCGCCTTAAGCGACGTCCTGGTGGCGCTGTCCAGTCGTCGCGAGGCTTTGACGGAGTTTTGCGACGCCATGGAGCCCCTGGAGACGGCGAAACTCAGAGGTGTTGGCTGGGGCCGGTGCTTCAAAGAGTTCTAGCTGCTTCGTTGTCATAGTGTCAGTATGGATCGAGGCTCTGACAACGCAATGTCCGGGGCCCAGGACAAGAGGGTGGGCCAAGGCTGGCGATCAGATCTGATTGAGCCGATCGATCATCGTTCGAAGTCGCCCCAACGAGTGCTGGTCGAAGTCAAGGGTGAGGCGTTTGAGATCAACATGGTCACCTTCGCGGACCTCCCATGCGGTTGGGGGCGACGACTCGATGCTGCCAGAGCGAAGAATATCACCAAAATCTTGGTTCAGCTCGTTGAGCAGCGTAGCATCGGGTAATCGTTGCAGACGCAGGATCAGCTTCTTACCCACGATACGAGCGGAGTGAAAGTTGTGATAGAACCCGATTACCTCGTCGATGGCCTCGTCGACGGTCCCACAACGGCGAAACAGTGCGAGGTCGGCCTTCGAGACGAGACCGCCAGGTACCAAAACATCGGTGATAAACGCGATCAGTGGATCGAAGTAGTCGCCGCCTGGTGGCTCGAGCAGTACCAAGGGTGCGAGCTGCGTCTTTCCGGTCTGCATGAGGGTCAGGAGCTCGAAGGTTTCATCGAGGGTGCCGAGGCCGCCCGGCATGGAGATAAACGCGGATGACTCCTTGATCATCAGAACTTTTCGGGTAAAGAAGTACTTCATCTCGATGAGGTGACCAGCAGCATCGAGGCCAGTCGCTGGTTCCTGTTCGTGGGGGAGTCGGATGTTGACGCCGAATGCATGGTCTGGACCCGCTCCAGCTGTTGCGGCCTCCATAAGTCCGGGACCTCCACCAGTGATTACCAGCCAGTCACGGTTGGCTAACTCGGCTCCGAGCTGGTTCGCGAGCCGATAACGGGGGTCGGTTGGCTCGATTCTCGCTGAACCGAAAACCGTAACCTTTTGCCGCCGGCGATAAGGCGCGAATGTCGTGAAGGCCTCACGTAGCTCACGCACCGCCGATGTGATCATCTTTAAGTCGAGACGATCCATGTCGGCATCAAGCGTCGCCTCGAGCTCGTTGATCAGGGCGAGTTTGAGGTCTCGGTTGGGGTTGCGAAGATCTACCGAATGCTCTTGGGCTTGGGTGTCTGGCTTGTGCGTCTCGGTCACAGGGATGACCCTGGGGCAACAGCCACGGGAGGAGAATCTGACGGAGCGGCGACTGGTTCATAGAACGTGGTGCGTTGGAGCAAGGTTCTTCCAGCGCGCTGAGCCACCAACGCAAAATCTTGTGGTGTGAGTGCCGTGCCATGGGTTGCCCCGGCGGCGTGTGAGATGCTCTCCTCCATCAAGGTGCCACCCAGATCGTTGGCTCCGCAATCAAGGAGGAACGCTGCGCCGTCAACGCCAAGCTTGACCCAACTTACCTGGATGTTGTCGATGACGCCATGGTAGGCGATGCGGCCAAGTGCATGGACGAGTACGGTCTCGCGGAGCGTCGGCCCACGTCTGGCTTTGCCGGTACGGAAGATCGGCGTGGCCATGTGGACAAAGGGCAACGGGACAAATTCGGTGAATCCGTGTGTCTTGCGGCCAAGCTGGCGAGTGACGTCAAGGTGTCGTATGACGGCATCGATGTCCTCAACGCTGCCGAACATCATGGTGACATTGGAGCGAAGTCCGATCGAGTGCGCGGTTTCATGAACCTCGAGCCATTCGTCCGTGGTCAGTTTGTCGGGACACAGGATAGCCCGGACGGGGTCGTAGAGGATCTCTGCCGCTGTCCCAGGAAGACTTTTGAGACCTGCATCGTAGAGTTCTTGGAGGTAGTCGCTCAGTGCAAGCTTGAGCCGCTTAGCCCCGGTAAAAACCTCCAGAGCTGAGAATCCGTGCAGATGGATGGATGGATAGTTGGCGTGGATGGCCTTGGCAACGCTGAGATAGTATTCGCCGTCGAAGGTGGGATGGATCCCACCTTGGAGGCATACCTCAGTAGCCCCACGTTCTTGAGCCTCTCCAACCTTGTCAAGGATTTCATTCATGCTCAAAAGGTATGGAGTGCCACGTAAGTTGAGTGAGAGTGGTCCTTTGGAGAAGGCACAGAAGCGGCACTTGAAGGTACAGATATTGGTGTAATTGATGTTGCGGTTTGCCACATAGGTGACGACATCTCCAACCGTTCGGCGACGTAAATCGTCGGCCAGTTCAACGACGCCCATTACGTCGAAGCCTTTGGCAGAGCCCGCAGCTCGGAGGAGTTCTACCGGTGCTTCGCGATCGGCATCGAGCTCGTCGGCTAGCTCAGTGAGCCAACCAGGTTGAGATGATCGAACATTCGATTTCGCGAACACGTTGGTGGGTAAGGCCGCTGGTTCCCCAGAGAACCACCGATGCTCGCGCGCGAAACCGAGTTGGTCGCGATGGTAGTTCACCGCAGGTACCAGCGTGGCGTCAACCCATTTGGTCATCTCGTTCACATAGGAGGGGTAAATCGGGAGCCGTGGAACGAGGGCGAAGTCGAGCTGGGCAAGACGTTCGGTTAACTGCTCAATATTGGGCCAAGGTCGCTCAGGGTTGACGTGATCAGGGGTGACCCGAGAGATGCCACCAAAATCGTTGATGCCGGCCCCGGCCAGCTCGCCTGGGTCATCGGAGAGGTTCGGCGGAGCCTGAAGGCTCACGGTTTCTGGCAGAATCAGCCTCGCCAGCGCGATCGATCTCAGGTATTCCTCGCGCGAAGGTTCCAGGGTGTGTGCCATCTGGGTGCCAGGCTTTGGTAGGAAGTTCTGGATGATGACCTCTTGGATGTTGCCGTATTCGTTCGCGATATCGGCGATGGCGAGCAGGCCGTTGAGGCGATCCTCCTCACTGTCCCCGATGCCGATCAGCAGGCCGGTGGTCATCGGGATGGCGAGCACTCCTGCGTCTCGCAGCGTTTGGAGTCGTCGATTTGGTTCCTTGTCTGGTGCGAGCCGATGACAGGGGAGGGACTCATTCACGGACTCGACCATGATGCCCATGGACACAGCAACCGAACGCAGCCGCGTCAATTCATCTGGGGTGAGTGTCCCTGCGTTGATGTGCGGAAGTAGATGCCCGGCGAGAGCGATTTCGGCACCCTTGTGGAGGTAGTCGACCGTCGACGAATAGCCTTTGCGTTCTAGCTCCTCTCGGGCAACCGCGTAGCGTTCCTCGGGGCGTTCTCCAAGCGTGAAGAGCGCCTCGATGGCCCCGTAAGCAGAGGCGGTATCTGCAAGCTCTTGCACCTCGTCGAGGTCCATGTAGGCCTTGGTGAGACGGGCCGGTGCTTTCGCGAAGGTGCAGTAACCACAGCTATCGCGGCACAGCATGGTAAAGGGGAAGAAAGCCTTGGGTGAATAGGTGATGAGGCGGCCCCCGTTACGGTCACGAAGCTTGGCGGCTTCAGTGAGTAGCTTCTGAGTCGACCATCGGGTTGGGTTCATCTGCATATGACCACCTTAGCCACCGTGCCTTCACAGTGATTGGCGCGCCACCCACCGAATCTGTCTAGATGCGCGCAGCCTCCAAATCCAAAGGCCTACTGAGCTGCCCCGATCCGCCGTGTTGCTGGTTGTGAGGCGATGTTTTCGACGGTTGTGGGTTTTGGCGCGCTTTACGCCTCGGAATCAGGCAATGCGGCCGCGGCGGCGCTGTCTAACAAGAGGAGCGTGTCCTTGCGATCGAGTGAGTGAATCGGCAATCCATCCCCAAAGAGTGCTCGTTCGACGATCGCCGCCTTGTCCTTGCCGGTGGCGACGATCAGGCGAAAGCGAAAGCGGTTGAGCGCGGGGAAGGTCAAGGTGATGCGTTCCAGCGGATTGGTGTTGGAGGGATCTGAGTTGGCGATGACCATGGCATTGTGTTCAGCGAGTCCCGGTGAGTTGGGAAACAGCGAAGCGGTGTGTCCGTCAGCGCCGAGTCCAAGGTGTACAACCGACCATGGTTGGTACTCGGCCAGGAGGAATTCGTACCGTTTTGCGTAGCCCTTTGCGAGTGAAGTACGCGCCTCAGCGGTACTTCGGTCTGGCGCGTCGGTGTCGGCGAGGAGTTGACGCTCGGTTGGCGTGTGGCACTTCACCATCGGCAATTCGATCTGGCCAAGAGGACCGAGACCTTTAGCGATATGGTGCCAGTTGGATCGATCATCATCGGATGGGACGAGGCGCTCGTCTACCTGGCCGATGGCCAGCGGCTTGCCGTCGTAGGCTGTAAGGGCATCGCGCAGCGCAGCGATGAGCTCCAAGATGGTGTGTCCACCGGAAAGGAGAACGAGGCCGCCACTCTCCAGTTGGGTAACCACGTGATTGGCAAAGCGCCCAGGTATGTCATCAGTAATTTCGTAGCGGAAATTAGCCATCTCACTCCTTTACATTCATCGTCACCGCACCCCATCGATTTGGCCTCACGAAGTTGCCGGTGATCCTCAGGAAGCGCCATTGTCAATCGACACTATCGCGGGGGCGACCGAACGATCGCCTGGGTGGGGTTGAGTGGTGATTACGCTGCTATCCTAGTGTGAACCGATCGGTTTGTTCTTCGGTGGGGAGGCTTTTGGCGTGAGTCAGCGGGATGATCTCAAATCAGCAGTATCGACGTCGCTTAGCTACGTCAAGCAGGAAACAGTCGATCCAGCGAAGCGACTGGGTGGCTTGTTGGTCTGGGGAATCGTCGCATCGGTGCTGACAGCGTTTGGTTTTGTTCTGGTGGCACTCGGTCTCTTACGGGTTCTCCAAGATGAGACGGGCTCTACTTTTCATGGCCATCTCAACTGGTTGCCTTACCTGATTACCCTGGTGGTTGTCGGTGTCGTCTTGGGAATAACGCTAGCCCGCATTGGAAAGCGAGGGAGATGACGATGGCGGAGAAGAAGATCAGTCTCTCGGATGTTGAGAATTCGTTTCGTGGGGTGCAACGAACCGCCGATAGCTCTTTCAAGTCGTTGAGGCCGGCGTTCCCCGGTTTTGTTGGTCTGGCGGCTGGTGCACTTGTCCTTGTTGCCTTCGTAGCCGGTTATCGCCGAGGTCATAACAAGACCTCGGTGATTGAAATCACAAGGCTCTAAGGGGTGCGGATGGCTCGTAGGCACGTCCTGGCTTCGCTTCGGCCATCGGCGATTTTTGCCCGCAGCCTTCGTCGGATTTTTGCCAACGCGAACAATCGGTGGCTTCTGGCTGGAGGATTCGCGGTCTATGTCATTCGAGCACTCACCAAGGGGCCGTTGAGTCGACGATTTCCAGCGTCCCGAGGATCTACCCGCTTGGACCTCGCTGAGGGTGCTCGTTACCTGATCAAGGCCACGCCGCGATCGCAGAGGTGACCACCATCGAGCGTGTGTTTCAGGATGGGTCCTGGGTTCTTGTGGTTGATCCACGGGGCCGTCGGCTCTTGCTTCGGCTGAAAGCTGGGGCGAGTGTGAACACCCATCGCGGACTCTTGGAGCATGACTCCGTGATTGGGATCGAGTCAGGTGCAACGGTCGCGACTCGATCAGGTTCTTCGTTGGCGGTATGGGCGCCATCATTTGAGGACATCGTCCTTGAGATGCCGCGTGGTGCACAGATTATCTATCCTAAAGACATCGCCGCGATGCTTGGTGCTCTGTCGCTGGAACGAGGGCTTCGAGTGCTCGAGGCTGGGTTTGGCTCCGGTGCGATGACGATGGGACTCTTGCGCCAAGGGGCTCATGTCGTTACGGTAGAGAAGCGAGAAGACTTTGCCCATCGGGGACAAAAGAATGTCGAGAGCTACCTACCGGCATCGCTGCACGGCCAGCTAGAGATTGTCGTGGGCAACGTCATGGAGGTTGAGCTCTCTGGTTGCTTTGATCGAATCGTGCTCGACCTTCTGGACCCCTGGCTTGTCGTGGCTCATCTTCGCCCGTTGTTGGCCTCCGATGGACGGGTGGTCGTCTATGTCACCAACATCAATCAGGTCCAAGAGACAGTGCGGGCCATGCGCGCCAATCACCTCTCCATCGACGCGGTGAAGGAGATCCTCGAGCGCAACTGGGTGGTCAACGGCGACGTGGTGCGTCCTGAACAAAAGATGATCGGTCATACCGGGTTTATCATCAGTGCCAGGGCCTCGGCTCCGAGGCCGGTGCATGACAACGCCGAGACTGTTGTTGATAACGATGAGGCACTGGTTGAGCCTGAATCGTAGACAGACTAGCGCGTTAGCTCATCAAGGCAGTACAGCCGTTGGTCGCGAATCGGCGTTTGGCTGAGTCCTTCGGTAGTTGCTTTGGATGGCTGTTGGATCGTTGCGTGGGTGTGATCGACAACCTTGGACCACTGCTGTAGCGGGGAGAACTTCGTTGAGATCAGCCATTGTTGGTCAAAGATGCGACACCAAGGTGGTCGCGATGTGCTACGGGCAAACGCGAGCACCCCTTGATTACACGTTGACTGCGATACTTCCAGGCGCGAGTCCTTGCAGCTAATCCAGCCCACCGAACCTGGTCATTGCACAGGTACCGAACTCGACGGCGGCGCGCAAGCAACGACGAACTAGCGAACGCGTGACGAGGGTTCGATGTGTGCGACAGTCTTGTGAGAAAGCCTTGTTGGAAGGCGTGTTCGACAGGCTTGTGAAACCGTCAGTCCTGCTCGACGAAGATGCATTCCCCAGGGCACTCTTCGCTAGCCTCGGTAACGGCATCCTCCAGATCTGCTGGCACGGGGGCCATTTGGGCTGCACCACCAGGATTGTTAAAGACCTCTTGGCCTTCCTTCACGTAGGCAAGCCCGTCGTCGAGAAGCGTAAAGACCGAGGGACAAATCTCCTCACAGAGGCCATCGCCGGTGCAAAGATCCTGGTCAATCCAGACTTTCATCAAGGTCCTTTCCAATTGGGGTTCGATTGTGTGGCTCGAATATCAGCGCCCTTTGGCTCAGCACCTCGCGGTGAAGAACATGCTTGAGTCTAGCTGCTTTGTGAGGGTTCTAATTTCGCTGCTACTCGGGTAGCGTGAAGAAAGGAAGGAGGCGTGATGGTCGATCGCAACAAGCCCTACGACAACGATGCTGCAGTTGATGAACAGCAGATGGTTACTGCGCTCCAAGTTGAAGTCCAGGAGCTGCGTCAAAGAATGAACGATGCGCCCTCGCGTGAGCGGGTTCTTGAAGAGAAGCTCTTGGAGGTCTCGGGGGCACTCTCGCAGTTGCAGGCGAAGAACGAGAAGCTGACGTTTACGCTGCAACAGGCTCGGGAACACATCGCAAATCTGCGCGAGGAGGTTGAGAAACTTACCCAACCGCCAGCAGCCTACGGAGTGTTCGTTGGGGTCAACGATGACGAGACGGTGGATGTCATCTCGTCAGGTCGCAAGATGAAGGTAGCGGTGCACCCCGATATCACACTTGCAGATCTTCGCCATGGCCAAGAGGTTACGCTCAACGAGTCTTTTGCGGTGATCGGTGTACGCGGTGTGGACCGAAGCGGTGAGGTCGCCATGGTCAAGGACGTACTCGATGATGGTGAGAGGGTCATCGTGGTTGGGCGTGGCGATGATGAGCGTGTTGGGATCCTCAGTGGCGCCCTCCGCGCCGATCGCATCAGGGTTGGTGACAGCGTCTTGATCGACCCGAGGTCGTCCATGGTGTTGGAGCTGTTGCCAAAGCCCGAGGTCGAGGAGCTCGCTCTTGAGGAGGTTCCTGACATCAGTTACAACGATATCGGTGGGCTCGATCGACAGATCGAGGAGATCCAGGACGCTGTTGAACTGCCATTTCTCCATCGTGATCTCTTCTCCCTCTACCAGCTGCCGGCCCCGAAGGGTATCTTGTTGTACGGCCCTCCAGGCTGCGGTAAGACGCTCATCGCAAAGGCCGTCGCCAACTCGCTAGCAAAGAAGATCGAGCAGACCTCTGGGCGGAGTGTGAAGAGCTACTTTCTAAACGTTAAGGGCCCTGAGTTGCTCAACAAGTACGTGGGTGAGACCGAGCGCCAGATTCGACTCATCTTCCAGCGAGCTCGAGAGAAGGCTGAAGAAGGGATGCCGGTCATCGTCTTCTTTGACGAGATGGATTCGTTGTTCCGTACGCGTGGCAGTGGAATCAGCTCGGATATGGAATCGACGGTCGTCCCTCAGCTGCTTGCTGAGATCGACGGTGTCGAGACGTTACGTAACGTCATCGTCATTGGAGCATCCAATCGTGAAGATCTCATCGACCCTGCCATCCTGCGACCAGGTCGGTTGGATGTCAAGATCAAGATCCAGCGTCCCGATAGTCAAGCGGCTCGCCAGATCTTTTCACGATATCTTACGCCAGATCTTCCCATCGACAAGAATGAGGTCGATCGGCTCGGCAATGGTGATGCTGCAGTTGCTGTGCAGCGGATGATTGAGGCGACGGTTGAGACGATGTACGCGGCCGTTGATAGCAATCGATTTCTTGAGGTGACCTATCAAAACGGTGAGAAAGAGGTGCTCTACTTTAAGGACTTCTCCTCTGGCGCGATGATTGAGAATATCGTTCGTCGAGCCAAGAAGCTCGCTATCAAGCGTGAGATTGCGGGAGATCCACCTGGTATCTCACAGGAGGACCTCTTGCAGTCAATTGCGAAGGAGTTTAAAGAACACGAGGATCTGCCGAACACGACGAACCCGGACGACTGGGCCAAAATCTCGGGCAAGAAGGGTGAGCGGATTGTCTTCATGCGCATCCTTCTGTCTCAGGAGGAGGGATCTGAAGGTGGGCGTGCGATCGAGCGGGTGGCGACTGGTCAATACCTATAAGACCTACGTTCGTCAAACCGTAGAACGAGAGGAGGGACGATGCCGATAGCGAAGGTGCTTGGTATCGAGACTGAATATGGGATCGTTGTCGCAGGAGCACCTGATGCCAACCCAATAACCACGTCGTCCACGCTGATCAACGCCTATGTCGCTGGGCTTGCTGATCGCGTGGAGTGGGATTTCGTCGATGAGTCTCCGGGGGTTGACGCTCGCGGTTTTGCCCTCGACGGGGGATCCGGGATCGAGCTCGATACTCACCTGGTCAACGCCGTTCTCACCAATGGTGCTCGTCTCTATGTCGATCATGCACACCCTGAGTACTCGTCTCCAGAGTGCATCTCCCCGTCGCAGGCTCTGCTCTATGACAAGGCGGGAGAGCAGGTCATGATCCGTGCAATGGCAAGCGCAAAGCGGGTTCTCCCCCCGAATCAGGAGATCGTCGTCTATAAGAACAACTCCGATCGTAAGGGTAACTCGTACGGCTGTCACGAGAACTATCTGGTCGACCGGAGTGTGCCATTCCAGCAAGTTGTCCGCGAACTGGTGCCATTCTTCGTGACCCGCCAGATCATCATTGGTGCCGGGAAGGTGGGATCTGAGTTTCCTGGCAAGACCGCCTCCGACGTTGCCTTTCAGCTCTCGCAGCGTGCTGACTTTTTTGAAGAGGAGGTCGGGCTTGAGACGACACTCAAGCGGCCCATCATCAATACCCGGGATGAGCCGCACTCTGACGGCCAGCGCTTTCGAAGATTGCACGTGATTCTCGGCGATGCCAATCTATCCGAGCGGTCAACCTGGTTGAAGCTCGGACTGACGGCCATCGTGTTGGCGATGATCGAGGATGGCGTTCTGAGGGATCTCAAAATTGAGTTGGCTGATCCAGTGGGGGCATTGCGCGAGATCTCGTGGGACACGACCCTCGAGCGTACGGTGTTACTCCAGGATGGTCGTCGCATGCGTGCGCTTGAAATACAGTACGCCTATCTTGAGCGTGCTCTGGAGCATGCCGAACATGTTGGTATGGCCTATCTTGGTAACGAAACAGATGGCCCCGCATTGCTGGCAGAGTGGGAACGCGTGCTTGAGGGCCTCGAGCGCGACCCGATCGCCATGGCCGACACCCTCGACTGGGTGGCGAAGTGGCAATTGGTTCGGGGCTATCAAGAGCGTCATCAGGTTGATGCAAATGACCCAAGGCTTGCCGCTATTGATCTGCAGTACCATGACATGCGTCCCGAAAAGTCGCTGTTTCGTCGATTGCCGATGCAGCGATTACTTGATGACGCCGATGTGAGCTGGGCGGTGAGTAATCCACCCCCTGACACCCGAGCGTATTTCCGTGGGACTTGCCTGGCGAGATTTCCTGGTGCAATCGCGGCTGCCAACTGGGACTCGATCATCTTTGACTTGGGCTCGGATCCACTGCGTCGTGTGCCCATGATGGATCCTCTTCGTGGTACTGAGAGTCACGTTGGTGAGCTATTGCGGCGAGTACACAGTGCGCAAGAGTTACTCGAAGCATTAGGTTCCTAAGTAGGATAAAGTGCAAAGGTGAGGTGGATCTATGGCTGAACGTGAACAAGTTCGAAAGTCGTCCTCGAATCGTGATGAGGTCGTCGAAGAGGAGGTAGTGCCTTCGGCTGAGCGCTCTGACCAGTTGAAGGCTGAACTTGATGACATCCTGGACGAGATCGACGAGGTGTTGGAGGATAACGCTGAGGAGTTCGTTCGAAACTATGTACAAAAGGGCGGGCAGTAAGCGATCGACACTGAGAAGTTGACCGGTTGACACTGAGAAGTAAGCAGCTGAAGCTGAGAAGTAAGCAGCTGAGAATAGAGAGGCGGTAAGCGTTTTGGCGCTGCCATTGTTTGACGTGGTACAGGATCCAGGACCGGATTTTGCTGGTCTTTTGGATGTCCTGGCTGTTGGCACGCAGAGAGGTGATCGAGGCAGTGTGGCGAGTACGGTGTTAGACGGCGTTCCTCATGGAACGACGATCGCGGCGGCGCGATTTCGCGACGGGGTCGTCATCGCGGGCGATCGCCGGGCAACCGAAGGTAACATCATCGCAAACCGCACGATTGAGAAGGTCTTCCCCGCCGATCGGTATTCGGCTGTGGCTATCGCAGGTGCGGCTGGACCGGCGGTGGAGATGGTGCGACTCTTCCAGGTGCAACTTGAGCACTACGAGAAGGTGGAGGGTTCGGTCTTATCCCTCGAAGGGAAGGCTAATCAACTTGCCCAGATGATTCGGGCAAATCTCGGCATGGCGATGCAAGGATTGGCGGTGGTGCCGCTGTTTGCGGGCTGGGATCTGCACCGGAGTCAGGGAAGAATTTTTACCTACGATATTGCAGGCGGTAAGTATGAGGAGGAGGCGTTTTATGCCACCGGGTCTGGCGGGCGCGATGCGCGTGCCACGCTCAGGCTCGGCTTTCGGCCAGAGATGAGCCGAGACGAGATTGTGCGCTTGGCCACCAAGGCGCTCTTTGAGGCGGCGCAAGAAGACTCGGCTACCGGGGGTCCTGATCTGTTACGAGGGATCTTCCCGGTCGTCGGTGTGATTGATGCAACGGGCTATCAGCGTGTCGGCGACGATGAACTCATGGCACTGGCTCGAGAGCTTGAGGGTGAGCTGACGACAAGGAGGCAACCACAATGAGCATGCCCTTCTATGTAGCCCCAGAGCAGATGATGAAGGACCGCGCTGACTATGCGCGAAAGGGTATCGCGCGCGGGCGGGCCCTGATTGGGATGGTCTATGAGGTTGGTGTGCTGCTGTGCGCCGAAAATCCGTCACGGTCGCTGCACAAGGTGTCGGAGATCTATGATCGGATTGCCTTCGCCGGGGTTGGAAAGTATAACGAGTTCGACCAGTTGCGGGTGGCTGGCATCCGTCACGCCGATACCAAGGGTTTTGCCTACGCTCGCGATGACGTTGACGCTCGCAGCCTCGCGAATCTCTACGCCCAATACTTAGGCCAGGTCTTTACCCACGAGGTCAAGCCTCTTGAGGTAGAGATCCTGGTCGCCGAACTTGGTCGACCTGGGCATGAGGCACAGCTCTTTCACATTCTCTATGATGGGACCGTCGTGGATGAGCAGCACTTCGCTGTCATCGGTGGTGATTCAGACGCGATTGCCGAGCGGGTTGTCCAGGCCTATGACCAGACCTTCGGACTCGCAGAGGCATTGCGGTCCTGTGTCGCGGCCCTCGAAGGAGATGGGCAACACCTCAATCCACAGGATTTGGAGGTGGCAGTCCTCGAGGATCGGGGCGAGCGCAGAACGTTTCGCCGGGTGAACGGGACTGAACTTGAGACGTTACTTGGTGATGCTCTTTGAGCAAGGTCGGCGAGCTTGATCGCAGGATCTTCGGGATCGAGAACGAGTATGGTGTCACATGCACCCTGCGAGGGCAGCGGCGATTAAGCCCTGACGAGGTAGCGCGCTACCTGTTTCGCAGGGTCGTGAGCTGGGGCCGGTCGTCGAACGTCTTTCTCGAGAACGGAGCGCGGCTGTATTTGGATGTGGGCAGTCACCCCGAGTACGCGACCCCGGAGTGTGACACGCTCGACGACCTGGTCAGCCACGATAAGGCTGGCGAGTTGATCCTGGAGTCCTTGGCCTATTCGGCAGAGGTCAGGATGCGCGAAGAGGGGATCCGCGGTTCGGTTTACCTGTTAAAAAACAACACCGACTCCGCCGGCAACTCGTACGGTTGTCATGAGAACTTTTTAACCTTGCGGGTCGATGATCTTTCTCGGCTCGTCGAGGTACTGATTCCATTCCTTGTTACGAGACAGATCTACGCTGGCGCTGGCAAAGTTTTACTCACCTCACGAGGTCCTGTCTATACCCTCTCACAGAGAGCCGAGCACATCTGGGAGGGCGTATCCTCAGCCACGACGCGTTCGCGGCCGATTATCAATACCCGCGATGAGCCACATGCCGATGCTGAGCGTTTTCGCCGCCTTCACGTGATCGTCGGCGACTCTAACATGTCGCAATGGGCAACCTACCTCAAGGTTGGGGCGATGTCGCTCGTGCTACGGATGCTTGAGCATGATGTTGTGCTTCGAGATCTGTCGATGGAGAATCCAATCAGAGCGATTCGAGAGATCTCCCATGACCAGTCGTTGACCAAGCGGGTTCGGTTGGTCAACGGGCGCGAGATGACGGCGCTCGAAATCCAGGAGAGCTACTTCGAGCGCGTTCAGCGATTCGTGACCGGCCATTCCATCCCGCCGGATGAGCAACGCGCATTGAGCATGTGGGGTGAGGCGCTCGAGGCCCTTCGCGAGGATCCAATGAGGCTTGAGGGACGCGTCGATTGGGTAACCAAGTATCGGCTCATCGAAGACTATCGGGCTCGGCATTCACTCCCGCTCTCGCATCCACAAGTATCGCTCGTCGACCTTCAGTATCACGACATCAATCGGCGTCGGGGTGTCTATTACAAGCTTGTCGAACATGGACGTACGGTTGAACTGGTCGACGAAGCCCGCATCAAGCGAGCGGTCGATATCCCCCCACAGACGACGAGGGCCAGGCTACGGGGTGAGTTTATTGCCGCCGCTAAAGCGCATCACAGGGACTACACGGTAGATTGGGTGCACTTGAAGTTGAACGATCAGGCACAGCGAACAGTGATGTTGAAGGATCCGTTTGCATCCTATGATGACCGGGTGGAGAGGTTGATTGCTGGGTTATGAGCGAAGATCTTGCCAATGCCGAGACCAAGGCTACGTCCGAACGTTCTAGCCGCAGATCTCATTCGCTTCGCAATTGGCTCATTGTGGTGGTCGTCGCCGTTGTCGCCGCCGTGCTGGTGCGAGCCTATGTCTTTGAGTCTTTTTTCGTTCCCTCCGGTTCGATGATACCCACCATCGAGATCGGTGACCATATGGTGGTCGATAAGCTGAGCTATCATCTCCATTCGGTCGGTTTTGGTAACATCATCGTCTTTCACAAACCAGCCGACGACCACACCCCTGCCGACATCCACTATCTCGTCAAGCGGGTCATCGGCCTTCCAGGGCAGACGATCTGGAGCCACGATGGATCGGTGTACATTAACGGCAAGCCAATCGCTGAGCCGTTCTTGCCCAAAGGGGTGAAGACCTATGGTATTCACACGGCCTCGGGTGCTCCGATCCACATTCCGAAGAACGAATACTACGTCCTCGGTGATAATCGAGGCGACTCGGCTGATTCACGTGTCTTTGGCCCGATTCAACGTTCGCTGATCGTCGGTCGAGTGGTGCTGATCTACTGGCCGCTCTCGCATTGGCACTACTTTTAGGTTGGTGCCTTACCGTAAGGCACCGTTTCCGAAGATTTCGGTGGTGTTACTAAGTGGCTACTGAGCGGCTTGACCTACCCGTGGTGATCGTCGACGCTGGCTATTGTGCCTGGGAGGCGTATGGTCCATGAACGGAGCGAGTCATGGTTACCGCTGTCATCTAGGTCGGATGTCCAAGTCTGGGCACGAGGACATCGCTGCTTTTCCAATCCATGAAGCGGTAAAAGGGCAACATCGCCAGGGAAATCGCTGGTGGGATGTTTTCTTTGGCAACTTATGAGATTTGACTCAGACAAAGGGGCGAACGTACCGATACCAGGAGCACTGGATGAATTCGAAGGTGCGAAGGGAGTCGCTATGCCAATCATTAGAGCTTCATGCCCGACATGCGGGGACGTCGACATTACGCCGAGCGCCATGACCGTGATGCTCTGTTCATCCAACGGAGAGGCGAGTTACGTCTTTCGCTGTCCGAGCTGTACGATGGTTGTTTCCAGGTCGGTTGACCAGCGTATTGTTGAGATCCTGGTTTCATCAGGGGTTAAGATTCATTTTTGGCGACTTCCGGATACAACGCACGACGAGTTCACTGGTCCTCCAGTGAATTACGATGATCTACTCGCATTTCATCATCAGCTCGCAGATCCGACTTGGCTCGAGCGTCTGATTCGCTATAGCCAGGGCAAATACGAACAGTGATGGGCAACGACAGCGACGGTGATGTCGGTGACGGGGCCAGGTCGCGCTGCTCACATCCCAGGGTGTGCACAGACCATTGATGGGGAGATGACCGTAGTGGGTGAGCGAGTATGCCTAGACCCTCACCCTGTCTTGTGAACGATACTCCATGTTGTATCACCAGCCAAAGTTCCGTTGTGGTGCTCCAGTCGTGTGTGTTGGAGTACCAGCGCACCGGCAATTATCGAGCGACGATGGCGCTAGTCTGAAAGGTAGTGGTGGACCTTGCGTCAGTCGTGCAACCCATGGGGTGCGCGGCTGGGGTCTCCCTGTGACAAGAGAGCTAGATGGTGGCACAGCGAGTCCGATGGTAGCGGAGCGCGTTGGCGTCGTCAGTGCATAGCGGTCGATACCATAGTCGTTGATATTGACGGTTGGGTTCGTGATGGCTCGGGGCATTGTGAACAAGATGCACTGTCTGTGACGTTGGAGATTAGTGTCGAGGTGCGAGGCCGACGAGGATTGGAGTTGGTTTAGTGGGGCGCGAACGCGTACTTTCTGGGGTGCAACCGACTGGGCAGGCGACCCTTGGTAACTATCTCGGTGCCTTTCGGCAATGGCGTCGCCAACAAGATCAATATGACACCACCTTTCTGATCGTTGACCAGCATGCTTTGACCGTTGAGCATGACCCCGTCGCCTTGCGAGAGGGAACCTTACAGATGACGGCGCTGCTGTTCGCGGTGGGGATCGATCCGGATCGATCCACCGTGGTTGTCCAGAGTCATGTGCCAGAGCACGCGCAACTGGCGTGGCTGATGGAGTCAACGGCAACCTATGGTGAACTCTCCAGGATGATTCAGTTCAAAGAGAAGTCCAAGAGTCAGAGTATGGTCCGCGCAAGCCTCTTCACTTATCCAGCACTGATGGCGGCGGATATCTTGCTGTATCAGACGGACCTTGTCCCGGTTGGCGAAGACCAAACCCAGCATGTCGAGTTGACACGCACGATCGCTACGCGCTTTAATCGTGCCTACGGCGAGGTGTTCACGATTCCGCGGGCGGTGATTCCCGAAGTCGCCGCCCGAGTGATGGATCTCAGCCGCCCAGAGGTCAAAATGAGTAAGTCCTCCGCTGATGGTCAAGGGAACATTTACCTGCTCGATTCCGAGGAGCAGATCCGTCGTAAAATTATGAAAGCCAAAACCGATCTCTTCAACGAAGTACAGTATGTGGAAGATGATCAGGAGCGCGCTGGCGTGAGAAACCTACTAGAGATTTTGGGTGCGCTCACCGACCGAGCCCCCAAAGATGTAGCCGCGGACTTCGATCGCTACGGTGATCTCAAAGCGGCGACGGCCGACGCCGTGATCGATCACCTTGTCCCTATTCGCCAGCGATACGACACCCTCCTTGCGGATCGTGGCCAACTGCAGTCCTGGTTGGCCCTGGGTCGTGAGCGAGCGAGGGCGAAGGCGGCAACGACGGTGGCGCGTGCCTATGATGCGATAGGGTACCTAACCGCCAAGGAGGTTGGATATGGAGATTGACCCGGTCAAGTTGGCATTTCTCGCCATCGCGGCACTCGTTCTGCTGGGCCCGGAGCGCCTTCCAGAGCTGGCCAAGAAAGCCGGTGAGCTGCTATCGAAGTTACGGACGCACCGCGACTCGCTGACCAGCCAGATCAATGCGGCCACCAATTTGCCCAACAGCGCGGTAAGTGGCTTCCTCGGGGAGACCCTCAAGACCGCGGGCACCGTAACTTCTATGTTTGGGCCGGCCGGTATGGTTGGTTCGGTCCTACAGCCTGCCAGGATGGTCAACTCCGTTCTCCAACCCAGCTCACGGGTTCCCCAGGCTCCGCTCATGTCGGCGAGTGCCCCGATGCTCGGTGCTGAGTCTTCAGCTGTCCAGCAGCCCGCATCGCAGCCGAAAAGGGAGCTTGGCTCCAACCCCGGTTATACCCTCGGATCCCCGGACCTGAACTGATATGGGCCTCTCAATCCACCGTCGGCAATCGACGCCTGCCAATGAAATGTCGATGGTTGAGCACCTCAGGGAACTAAGGAAACGACTAATTATCTCCATCATTGCCGTCTCGTTTGGCGCAGTGGCGGGTTACGTCGTCTACCCAGAGATCTTGACGTTCCTGATGCATCCCCTGTGTGTCACCAACGGGGCGAACAACTGTGGGCTCTACGTCACCGGTCCATTCGATGGGTTCGCGATTCGACTCAAGGTTGCGGCCATCTCTGGACTGTTCTTTGCCTCCCCAATCGTTTTATGGCAACTCTGGCGCTTCATCTCCCCTGGCCTGCACACCAAGGAGCGTCGTTACGGTCTTGCGTTCGTTCTCAGTGCGCTCGTGTTGTTTGGGTTTGGTGCCGCGATCGCGTACCTGGTCTTTCCTCACGCCTTACACTTCTTTGAGTCCGCTGCTGGTGCCCACGTCCATGCAATTTACACGCCTCAGAACTACCTGAACTTTTTGATGCTGTTGATGATCGCCTTCGGGGTATCGTTCTTGTTCCCGCTTGTCCTGATCGTCTTGGAGCTGGTTGGTGCTGTTTCGCCAACGGCTTTACGGAAGCGACGCCGTTACGCCTGGTTGGGCATCATCGTGGTCGTGGCTGTGTTCATACCGAGTAACGATCCTTATTCGTTGACCGCGATGACCGTGCCGCTGCTGGTCTTCTATGAACTGGCCATTCTGGTCGGCAGGATACTTCTCCGAGGCTCGCCAAAGGTCGCTCGTCAGGAGACCTAACGGTTCGCTGGTAGGCTTGAGCATGAAGATGCTGAATGCTCAAGGTTACCTTCTTGGAGCACCGAAGTGTCGAATGGGGAGATGCGTGACTTTTGTCTCTCACTTTGAGAATCGGATTGACATTGAGTTCGATCCGTTCCAGGAGGAGGCTATCGAAGCTATCCTGCGAGACGAATCTATTCTGGTCGCAGCACCCACGGGCTCTGGTAAGACGCTCGTGGGTGTGTTTGGCGCGTGTCGCGCTCTCGACCTTGGGCTCAGGACCTTCTACACCACGCCACTCAAGGCACTTTCGAATCAAAAGTATGCCGAATTTGTGCATGCCTTTGGCGTTGAGAACGTCGGTCTCTTGACTGGCGATAACTCTATCAACCCAGGTGCCCCGGTTGTCGTGATGACGACTGAGGTATTGCGTAATATGATTTACGCCAATATCGAGTCGCTCGATGATTTGGGTCTTGTCGTCCTCGATGAGGTGCACTACCTGCAAAATCCCTACCGTGGATCGGTCTGGGAGGAGGTGATCATCCACCTGCCCCGAAGCGTTCGACTCGTCTGTCTCTCCGCGACGGTATCCAACGTGAGTGATTTCGCCGCGTGGATGCGCGAGGTGCGCGGTCAAATGACCGTAGTCGAGGCGCGAGGTCGGCCGGTACCGCTCGATCATCGATATCTCTATGCTGATCGTCGCTCTCGGCAGGTGTTGGCGCTCCCCGTTTTGCAAGGGGGTCGTCCCAATCCAAAGGGATCAGAGCTTGACCCTCCGTGGCTGGCGAGCACACGACGCTCCTTTGGACCCAAGGCGCGTGGTGTTGGACGACCGGAGCTCATTGAGTTTCTCGCCGCTAATCGCGAGTTGCCTGCGATCATCTTCATCTTTTCGCGTGCTGGTTGCCAGGCTGCTGCCGAGGAGACCCTGGCGAGTGGTCTGCGCCTAACGACACCGGTCGAGCGTGGCCTGGTGCGTGAGGTGGTTGATCGACGGCTGGCCAAACTCGACCCTCGTGACCTGAAGGTGCTCGGTTTCTCAGAGTTCCTTGCGGGACTCGAGGCCGGGTTCGCACCGCATCATGCTGGGTTGATACCACCGTTTCGCGAGATCGTCGAGGAGTGCTTTGAGCGGCTGCTGATCAAGGTGGTATTTGCGACCGAGACGCTTTCGCTGGGCATTAACATGCCGGCGCGGTCGGTGGTGATCGAAAAGATGGTCAAGTTCAACGGTGAGACGCATAAGATTCTCTCCCCGGGTGAGTACACACAGTTCTCCGGGCGTGCAGGTCGTCGTGGCATCGACAGCCGAGGCACCAGTTACGTAGCCTGGGGTGGCGGGGTGGCATTTGCCGACGTCGCTCGTGTGGTCGAGGGAGAGTTCTACCCCATCACCAGCTCGTTCCGCCCGACCTATAACATGGCTGCCAACTTGGTCAAACGCTATACGCCTGAAGCTGCCCGTGAGTTGTTGAACCTCTCGTTTGCCCAGTTTTCCCAAGATGCGGAGGTCGTGCGACTGGAGGCCGAGCTGCGAGGCCTACGCCGTCAGCGTCGACCGGATCCTTCGCTTGGGACAGTTGACGAGGTTCATGTTGTCCCCGGGTCGGTCATCTCGGTACCCGGGGGTGATGGTAGTCGTCACCGAGCGTCGCTCGTGGTGTTGTCGGTTGCCAAGCGCGGGCACGGGCAGATGAAAATTCAAACGGTATCGCCAGCGGGCCGAGGTTACACCCTTGGAGCAACCCATCTGCGCGAGGCTCGTATGCAAAAACGCATCACCTTGCCACAGATCGAACGCGGTCGCAAGGAGCTGTTGCGACGTGAGGCGGCCAAGGAGCTCAAGCGTAGCCTCAAGGCCCGCCACCATGTAGAGCCGTCTCGCGATTTTCTTGAGACAGGTCACAGTCGCGATGTCGAACTCCGACAGGAGGGCAGGGTCGCGCGGCTACAGGAGCGCATCAACCAGCGGCGAGCGGCACTGTCAGGCTATTTCGAGCGCGTTCTGTCGGTGATGGAGGCGTTTGGATTCTCTAAGGGATGGTCGTTGACGCCGACGGGCGCAGTGTTGGCTAACATCTACGCGGAGTCTGACATTCTTGTGGCGTTGGCGCTCGATAGCTTGGCGCTTGAAGAGCTCGATGAGCCAAGCTTTGCAGCCGTCTTGTCATGGATGACGTTCGAGCCGCGTCCAAGCTTTACGGGGGTAGGGCTGCGCTCGACACACCGACCGTTGATCGACCGTTTTGTGGAGTTGGAACGCCTCTCGACTCAGCTGCAGCGTCTTGAAGGGGCGCGTGAGTTGCCGTTGACCCGTATGCCGGACGTGGGGTTCAGTGAGCTGGTGTATGATTGGGCCGATCAGCGTCCCTTGGAGCGAATCCTGCGCTCGTCGCCGATACCGCCTGGTGATTTTGTCCGCAACACCAAACAAATCGCTGATCTCGCGCGTCAGGTTGCAGCCGTGTATCCGGACGGACCCCTTGGAAGGTTGGCGCGTCGGACTGAAGCATCCATTGTGCGTGGCATCGTTGCACTTTCGTCGGAGGTGACCGTGCCCGGTGATCAGGTTGGACAGTTTGGCGGGGAGCCGGACGTCGATGTGGTCGGTTTGTAGCCTTTAAAAACGATCAAAGGCCAGAACATGGGACCAAGTTGATCCCCTTGGGTCATCAATCGGTTGTCGTGGTTTACGAAGAGGATGACGGAGCTGCCTCCTCACGGGTGCTCGATCGTTAGGCTGGCGGCGTGACAAATTACCTCCCCGAAATGTTCACCGATCGAGAACGCAGTGTGCTGGAACGATACGTGACGAACCTCGATGGGCCAGTGTTTTGCATCCGCAACGTTCCCCAAGAGCTTGCGGCCGCCCTGTTCGCCAGGTACTCACGGTCAAATAAGTCGCTCAGACGGATCTTCTTGGATGAGTTCGCTGACGACCTCAGCGATGCTGGAGCAGGTTCCAGCCTCGGGGACAAGTCTCGGACGCGGGCACTCATGGGGAAGGTCATTGGGGAATACGGTGATGACTCGGTCGCTCAGTTGGGGGTCGCCCACGTCGCTGTTGAGCAGGTCTCCACCGTTTTGACGCGGACGATGGAGCGGCACCGACTCTTGTCGTTTCTGGAGCAGTCGACGCGCTATGTCAACCTTGCGTCATTGCGCTCAGATGGAAGTTTTCGGGTTGTGGTGCCCCAGGAGCTCGATGGCGAACTAGCCCTTCGCTATCAACGCATCGTTGCCCAGGAGTTCGAACTCTACGCATCGGTCTATGACACCATGTTTGCCCGGTTTGTCGAGGGGGTGCTCCAAGAAGATGTGGCCAGCACACGTGCGGCACGAGCGGCTGCGCTCGATATCGCTCGGAGTTGCCTCCCGATGGCAACGATGACGAATGTCGGTATCGTCGGTAGCGCCCAAGCGCTGGAGTATTTGGTGGTTCGTCTTCGCGCCATTGGATCAGTCGAGAGCCGATTGATCGCCGATGAGATTGCCCGCGAAGTCGCTAAGGTTCTCGGTCCACTCGTGGCACGGATGGATAGGCCCGAGCGCGGTGGTCGATGGACTAGCTACCTCGCCGAGCGCAGTGTCGGGGTGGAGGCGGTCATCGATCGGCTGTTGCCCCAAGCTCTCACGGAGCCGCCAACACCTTTTGCTAAGCCCCTTGTGCGCTTACTTGAGGCCGATCCCAACGGAGAGCAAGAGGTCATTGCTTGGATGCTCTATGAACGCAGTGGGCTGGCGTTTGCAGCCTGTCAGCGGCGTGCTCGAGAGCTCTCTCAAGCCCAGTTGTCGGAGCTCTTTGACGCGTATGTAGGCGATCGTGATAACCGACGGCACAAGCCATCGCGCGCATGGGAGATGACTGCCTACACCTTTGAGATCGAGACCGACTACGGGTCATACCGTGACCTCGCTCGACATCGACTCTTGACACTGCTTGAACAGGATCCTGTTGATGTCGGAGGTTACCAGGTTGATGAGCGGTTGATCGAGGAGGGGCTACTTGAGCGCATCGATCCCGTCTTTGGCGATGCGTTCCGGTTCGCGGACGATGTCCGCGATGATCTGCGCGCTTCGGCCAGAATGGTATTGCCGATGGCGGCTCGCGTCCGCTTTGCGCTGCGGCTCAATGCAAGGGAGTTGTTGCATCTGGTGGAGTTGCGTTCCCAGCCTCAGGGGCACCCGGTCTATCGTAAGATCGCCCAGGAGATGTATCGGTTGCTTGAATCGGTGGGTCATCACCGGATCGCCGCGAGCATGCAATTCGTTGATTTGGATGACCACATCCTGGGCCGAAAGGCCCAGGAACAGCGCACGATCCAAAAACTTCAAAAATAGGTCATTTTGAGGAACTAAACGACCTCCAAACTGGTTAGCATTGCCGAATTGAAACATGCAACGCACAAGTGAAAGAGGTAGAGATGGCTAGTCGAAAGAAAGAGACCAAGGATCAGACGCCGGTTGATGCCAGTGATGACGAACTCGATGATGAGGCTGTCGCTGATGATGAACTCGACCTTGATGATGAACTCGTAATCGACGACGAGCTCGATGAAGAGCTTGACCTCGACGATGACATGGATGTTGACGAAGAGGTTGACGACGAAATCGTTCTCGACGATGAAGACGCGGTGGTACTGCAGGAGATTTCACCGGATGAGGAAGATGACGATGACGACGAAGAGGCTGAAGAGTCGGATGATGATGCCGATGAGGCCGATGACGTCGACGATGACGAGGTCGAGTCGGCACTCGACGATATCTTGCGGGAGCGCTTCGTGGTCGCAGAGGTCGATGATGAGGAGGAGGTCGACGAGTCAGGAGACACGGTCGTTCGGGTCAAGCCGCGTCAACCTGATGAGTTTGTCTGCCAGTCGTGTTTCCTTGTTAAGAGTATGATTCAGCTCGCGGATTCCGAGAAGATGTTCTGCCGGGACTGCGTCTAGTAGGCTATAGGTAACGTGTCATTGTTGGCACGGTCCGAAAGGAGTAACAATGGCTACACAGGAGACTCCGTCGTTTGACTTCGATGAACTCAAGAAGGAGGTCGTCGATCGTTTAGTCTTCCAGCCGATCGGTTTGCTTGCTGCGGTTGTCAAGACGCTCCCGAATGCAGCGGAGGAGGGACGCCGGGTTGTAGAGGGTCCTCTCCAGACTGCGAAGTTCGTTGGGGATATGGCCGCCGGTGTTTTCAAGGCCAAGTATGGTGCACAGATCACCGACGTAGAGAACAAGGTTGCTGATGTGCGCCGAACGGTTGAGGGTACTGCGGATCTGGTGTTTAAAACAGCCCAATCAAGGGTCGCAGGGTTTTCTGACCGTACTGCCAGTCCTCGAGAAGATGGAGCCTCGAGTTCCGAGAAGAGCCCCACTGTTGACGAGACTGTCGTCCACGAAGCGCAGGGGAGCGAGACCGTTGGTGGGATCGTGGGTTACGAGTCCATGACGGCGGCTGAGGTCATGGGACACCTGGATCAGCTCACGCTCGCACAGCTTGGTGAAGTCGAGGCCTTTGAACTTGAACACCGTCGGCGTCGTACCGTCCTCGGGCGCGTCTCAAAGCTTCGCGAAGAGCACCAATAGACACCTAGCAGCACCACCATTATGGATGCCCTCCGGCCCTGCGTACAGCGATAGCTGCGTGCTCGGCCTGGGGTCAGTTTTGGTCGGTATGTGGCCCATTGAGTCTCCTACTGGCCAGGGCATTCGACTAGCGAGCGATCGGGCATGCCGTGTCGTTAGGCGAGGATTGATTCTAGAGTCACGATTCTTCATGTGCCCTTGGGGTCAGTTTGCGGCGGTGACCAATTGGGTTGGCGTCAGCCTAGATGGAGTTTGTTGAGTACTTGGCGAACTCCAGGGGCAAGCGGAAGTCGGATTGCTCGAGCGAAGGGTACCCACGAGGCTTGGAGTGCGTCGCTTGTGGCGCGCACTGATCCAGGGTTGGCGATGACGTCGCAGAGGAAAGCGATGATGACATAATCTTTGAGCGCAGTGTGTAGCTCAAGTTCTGCCACCAGCTGTAGGGGACGCAGATCAATGCCGATCTCCTCCTGTGTTTCTCTGCGCAGCGCCTCGACAATTTTCTCGTTTGGCTCGACTTTCCCACCCGGGGGAGCCCATTGTTCTGGCCATGCAGGCGAGCGCCTGACGAGAAGTATTTGATCGTTGTAAATGGTGATTGCAGACACCGCCATCTGCGCCCGCCTCACTTGACTTGGCACCAACGGCGGGCGCAACGCTAGAGCGCCCTGACGACGCGGATTCGTTCAGCACGAAAGCCCTGAGCCTCGTACGTTAGTTTGGCAATACGGTCGCCAGGCCGCACCCATCCCGTGCAGGTACTACAACCGGATTGACGCGCGAACGCGATCGCCTCTTCTAGAAGTGATTCTCCGATGCTTAGGTCACGTAATTCTGGCTCAACGCAGTGAAAGGTGATCTCGGCGTTTGTACCGACGATGTTGATCGCCAGGAGGCCAGCCGGAACACCCTCATAGTGCGCGACGACGAATGCCGAAGCTTCCTTAGGGGTGTCCTCACCATCGAGCCAACCTTCAAAGTCGGCGGGGATGTGGGCTAGTGAAACAACCTCAATGCTCAAGCGTCACGCGTTGTCGACAGAGGTGTCCTCGACCGGAGTGGCCTCGGGAACGATTACGTCCTCGACCGGAGTGGCCTCGGGAACGATTACGTCCTCAACCGGAGTGGCCTCGGGAACGATTACGTCCTCGACCGGAGTGGCCTCGGGAACGATTACGTCCTCGACCGGAGTGGCCTCGGGAACGATTACGTCCTCGACCGGAGTGGCCTTGGGAACGATTACGTCCTCGACCGGAGTGGCCTCCTCATGGACCACGGCCGTTGGTGTGCTCTCTGGTGTGGTTTGCTTTGCTGGACGAGAGGTCTTAGGAACCTTCGCGAGAATCTCTGGCCGAGGGGGCGGGGGAACGGAGACTCCAGTGAGTGCAGCCAACGCAGGGATACGCCCGGCATTTTCCTTGGCAAACTCGATGAGCTCTGGTGTTGCATCGGTTGGAAGGCTCTGTGGCTGCACCTGACGACGAATTGGGCTTTGTGCGACCGCATCGATAAGCACCATCCACCGATCGGAGGGTGTCTCAGCATTCATCTCCTCGTTGCAGGCTGCAATCATGCGTTGTGTGACTTCGGTCGGTAACTTAGCCGAAGAATCGGGTAGTTTGGCGGCCAGTCGGAGGGCACGCACTAGCCGGTTTTGTTCGAGAGCTTCCGCCACTTCGCTCTGCCATTTCTCTGTCTCGAGGCGTGCACGGGAAGTAAGCACTTCGGTGAGTTTGGTTACGAGTTCAGTAACCTGTGGATTCTTGGCCGATCGGTCAGCGGCTGCGACGATGGAGCGTAGATCCTTGAGTGAGACATCGTTGGCAACCTCGATGGCTGCTTCAGCGCGGTCGAGCCAAGTGGCAACGCGGAGTCTTGGCAGAATGTCCTCGGCGATCTTGAGGGTGGCGTCAACCGGCGTCTCTGGGTTCCCTACAGCAGCTGCACGGGCGTTCTGCTCGGCGATTGCGGTCCTGACTGCGGGAAGACCTCCCCTCATCAGTGCCTCGCCGATAGGACGGTGTTCTGGGAGTAGGGCCTCAATGACCTCCTTGCGGTGAAGCTCCTTTGGGTGAAGCCGCTTTGGTTCTGGGCGAGTGGGTCTGCGCCGGTCGGTGGCACCCGGTCGACTGCGGGCAGTTCGAGTAGAGCTACCGGACCGGTCGCCATCGTTTGGCCGCTCATTGCGGACGCCTCGCTCTCGTGGATTCTGTCCACTCCTGGGGCGATCGGCTCCTTGGCGTGGACGTTCGCTGCTTCCTCGCGCTCCCCGGTTTGGGCGATCCTTCTTCTTGAGGGATATCGTCACTGCAGGTTCGTTGGAAGAGGAACCGACAAGCTCGATCCGATTGTCCCCCTGCTTCTTTTTGGTTGCTGGTGCCGTGACCGAGAGGACTTCGATTCCGTCGAGTCCCATTTGGACCTCAGCTTTTGTGATGTCGCCGATTTTCGCGCCCTCGTAGAGGAGTTTTGTCGCGACCGTTCCCTTTGGACTCCGTGCTCCTGCAGCACGCCATGTCCAGCTATCGCTGTCAAGCTGACTTGTCAGCTCAATCTCGAGTTTGGTCGCCATGAACCTCCACCTAACCAGTTAGTAAAATTGCAGTGATTGACGATCGATCGCCATCGGGCAATACTAGTCGGGTGCTAGAAACGGGTCAGCAGCTAGCCTGGTGCGAATGCGTTTGGGTGCTCACGTGTCGGCAGCTGGTGGTTTTGATGGCCTATTACAACGTTCTCATGGGCTCGATGTAGAGGTGGCCCAGTTCTTTCTGTCCTCCCCGCGGACCTGGCGTTTTCGTCCGCTTGCTCCAGCTAAGGAGGGGGCCGTGATGGAGGTGGCACCCAAGTTTGGAGTCAGCCATCTCGTGGTGCATGCGCCATACCTTATCAACCTTGGATCTGACGACCCTGAACTGATCGTCAAGTCGGCAGAGCTGCTCACCTCGATTATGGCAGCCGCTACCGAACTCGCCCTGAGCGGGGTGGTCTTGCATCCCGGGTCGCACAAAGGTCGTGGTTTCGATGCGAGTCTGGTTTCGTGGAGTCAAGCCATCGAGGCGACCGTGGCTATCGCGACACCGACAACGAAGCTCTTGCTTGAGAACACCGCCGGTGGCGGCGGTGCAATGGGTCGATCTGTCGAGGAGCTCATCGCTCTTGTTGATCGGTTGAACCGACCGAGTGCGGTTGGTATTTGCATTGATACTCAGCACCTCTTTGCTGCTGGATACGATCTTCGAGAACGTGGGGTTCGCGACGAACTCTCTGCTGAACTGGCGGAGGCATTCGGTTCCGTCGCGGTCGTACACCTCAATGACTCGGCCACAGATCTCGGGTCAGCCCATGACCGACATGCGAATCTTGATGAGGGAGAGATCGGCCTTGATGCGCTGATTGAGTTTCTTGATCATGACGTCTTCCGGTCGGCGGATGTCATCCTCGAAGTTCCCGGCGATGGTGACGGTCCTCGTGGTAGCGACATCGCGTTGCTGCGCCAGCGCTGCGACGCCCATGGGTTGGAGTAGCCTTTGAGGTTCGAGCGTTCCATCCATCATTGAGTTCTGCCCGGCCGCCAGGCATTGGCAGGGGTCGGCGGTATCCGTCAAGATGCCAGTCGTGCAAGAGTCGGTGTCCATGGTGGCGAGAACGCCGTGCGTAGCGCTCATGTCGTGAGTTCACGGTTATGTGACGTTATGGAGTTCGCTGGTGAGGCTAATGACCGGAATCGACACGGGTACGCTTGTCTGGGTCAGCAATGGTAGGGATCCGGAGATTCCTGCGACGCTGTAGGTCCCTTGCCAGTGTTCGACAAGCACCGCGCTGATCACGCCTGGTTGGGTGGGCCGGTACCAGGTGCTCTTGTCAAGACCGGCTGGGGGCGCCGTACGGGGTTCGGAACTCGAGAAGTCCCAACTGAGCCAGCCATGCGCCGCGATCGAGAGTGCCCCGTCATTAGTGGCGACGGTGAGGGTGGTGCTCGTGGTGCTGGAGGTGATGAGTTCTAGGGGGATGTTGACGAGACCAAAGGAGGGATTGACCCCGATGTGTGGGGGCGGCAAGCGATCCTCGACAATCTGGGTCCATATCCGTAGCAGGTTGAGTGTGCCGACAGGGTTGGCGTCGCATCGCGGATAGACACTGAGGCGCGCCCACGCAGCCTGTGCCCACGCGAGCTCGGCCTGATAGACGCTTTGGGAGCTGGTGATGACCGTGTGATAGGTGACGCAGCTTACAGCGAGACTGCTCGCGGTGTGGGTCACGAGCGAGGGCACAAACACCGGCTCGGGGCCGATCTTCGATGTGCCGGTTCCGGTCTTTGACCCGCTTGACCCACGGAGGATGATCCGATAGGTTGACCCAGAGCCGCCACCTGAGGCGATGACGCCGGTCAATTGAAACGGAGCTGATCGCGTCGCCGATACCAGGGATATGGATACCGCCAACGAAACAACAATGACCGATACGAGTGTGCGCACAGACCCTCCTTGGTGTTGCTCGTACTGGGGGCGGACCCAAATCTGGACCAGCTCCCATTGCTGCGATACACGTTGGCAACGGTGCCTTCCTGGTGTAGCGGAAGTCCCGTTTGCGCTAGCGCTTCGCTGCTCATCCATGAGCATTTTTCGAGGCTACTATCCAAGGAAGGGGCCGTCAAGCCAGGGGCTTAGCGCTCACGTCGACCTCTTGTGCTACTACTCAATGCGGACGCGATGGTGGCAGAATCAGATGTCCTCTATGCGCCAAAGGCGTGATAACCGCCGTCAACATGGATGAGCTCTCCGGTTGTCTTGGGGAAGAAGTCGGAGAGGAGGGCGACGACGCTCCGGGCTACCGGCTCGGCGTCTTCGGGGTCCCAGCCAAGGGGTGACCGATCGCCCCAGTTGTCCTGGAACATCTTGAAGGCTTCGATTGACTTGGCGGCAATCGTCCTGATTGGACCGGCGGAGATGAGGTTGACACGAACCTGGTCGGGTCCTAGTTCACGAGCGAGATAACGATTCAAGGACTCGAGACCAGCCTTCGCAACACCCATCCAGTTGTAACCAGGCCAGGCAACCGTGGCATCAAAGTCGAGCCCAACGATTGAGGCGCCGTGTGCCTCGGCGAGTAGCGGTCCAAACGCACGGGCGAGTTCAGCCAGCGAATAGGTCGAGACGTGGATGGCCGTCGCGACGTCGTCCCATGGAGCATCAAGCATTGGTGCATCAAGGCAGCTCGGAGGCGCATAACCGATAGCGTGTACGATGCCATCCACGTGCTCCCAGCGATCGCGCAGCGCTGCGGCTGCCTGGTCGACTGAGCCCGAATCTGAGGCATCAAGTTCGATGACTTCGACGTCTGCACCGAGCTTGGCCGCTACCCGACGCGTGATCGAAAGGCCTCGACCGAAGCCGGTGAGGATGGTCTCAGCGCCCTCATCGCGCGCAACGCGAGCGACATGATAGGCAATGGATGAGGTGTTAAGTACACCGGTGATTAGCAGTTGCTTGTCGTTGAGGATGCCCATTTCGCCTCCCTGGCCGTAAACTCTACTCAGAGTAATAGCAGCTTAGGCTGCGCGAGGCAGCAATCGCGAGAGCATGAGATGATGAGGAGTGGGGTTTGCAGATCGGAATTTTGGGAGGAACGGGTCCGCTTGGAAGCGCCCTCGGTGCGCGACTTGCGGCTAGTCGTCTCTCTGTAGGGTTAGGGTCACGAGATGTCTCGAAGGCACGGGAGGTGGTATCGAATCTCACACAGCGTTGGCCTGAGGTGGACGGCTATCTTTCGGGCGTCGACAACGACGAGGCAGCCAGGGCTCAGATTGTGTTTGTTGCAGTGCCGTGGGATGCCATGGTGCGTTTGATCGAACCGCTGGAACACGTTCTTCAAGGCAAGATCGTGGTGTCGATGGCCAACGCTCTTGTCAAAGTCGGCGATGAGTTCGCCGCGCTTGGCTTGCCACGTGGTTCTGCTGCACAACTGCTGCAAGCCAAGCTGCCATCGGCGATGGTGGTTGCCGCACTCCATCACGTGCCGGCACGCGCGCTAGCCAACCTCTCTCGACCCGTGGAGGTCGATACATTGGTCGCTGCGGACTCCTCCGGGGCGCGGAATCAGGTAGCTGGCGTCCTGTCACGCATTCCTGGACTGCGTGTCCTCGAGGCTGGATCGCTGGCACAGGCACCCGCCATCGAGGCGATGACGGCCGTGCTGCTCAACGTCAATCTGCGGTATCGAGCGACGGCGTCGCTGCGACTAACGGGTGTTGAGGTAGCGTAGATGCAGATATTCGATACCGCTCGTGAGGAGCTAGTAGAGCTCGAACTGAACCAGGTTGCGCGGATTTATACCTGCGGCATCACACCCTACGACGCAGCGCACATGGGCCACGCTTCGGTGTATGTGACCTTTGATCTTTTGCAACGACAGCTTGCGCGTCATAACATTGTGTCGACGTGTGTTCGTAACGTAACCGATGTCGATGATGATATCCTGCGCAAGGCCCGCGAGATTGGAGCGAACTACCTCGATCTCGCAGCACGTGAGATGGCCAAATTCGATCGGGACATGTTGGGCCTTGGCCTCTCGAGGCCGCATGCCGAGCCCCGTGCGACGTCTGCTATCCCGGAGATTTTGTCGATGGTCGGTGATCTCATGGACAAGGGATTTGCCTATCAGGTCGACGGGTGGGTGTACTTCGAGGTTGCGAAGGCGCCAACTTTTGGGAAGGTCTCACACCTCCCCCGTGACATGATGTTGGAGTTGGCGGCCGAACGCGGTGGTAACCCGGGAGACGTCCGCAAACGCGATCCACTGGACTTTGTACTGTGGCAGCCTTCGCTACCGGACGAACCCTCGTGGGAGTCTCGCTTTGGACCTGGTCGTCCAGGTTGGCACATCGAGTGCTCAGCCCTCGCGATGCGAGAGCTGGGTCCTGTGGTCGATATCCACGGTGGGGGTTCGGATCTAATCTTTCCCCATCATGAATGTGAGGCTGCCCAGACCGAGGCGATCACGGGCGGAGAGTTTGTCAAACATTGGATGCACGTGGGAATGGTGTGTTTAGACGGGGTTAAGATGTCCAAGTCACTTGGCAACCTCGTGTTCGTCAGCGACCTGCTCGAGACGGCAACTGGAGACGAGATACGTCTGGCTATCTTGAGCCATCACTATCGGGCCACGTGGGACTGGACGGATGAACTTCTGAACGTCGCGAAGGACCGAATCAAGCGCTGGCGGGCGGCGGGCCCGGGGGCCGGTGCTCTTGATGAAGTGTCGGTTGCCCTCGATCGCGATCTCGACACCCCGAGCGCGATTGCAGCGATTGAACACAGTGTTTCAAAAGGGAATGGTGTTTGGGAGACGGCCAAGCTGCTTGGTCTTGACTTGGAGGCATCATGAGAGTAGACGGACAGGCACTTGACCAGCCGGTAGCCAACGGAGTTGAGCTGTTGGCCCAACTGCCAAAGAGCAGGGCAAAAGAGGTTGTAGCGCTCCGGGTGAATGGCGTTCTCACCGATGTACGGCATGCGTTGGATGGCGATGATGACGTCGAATTTGTCGAGGTCACCAGCGCTGAGGGGCTCGATATTGCCAGGCATTCGTGCGCCCATGTGCTCGCCCAGGCGGTGCTGCGGCTGTATCCGGGTGCCAAGTATGCAGTTGGCCCCACTACCCAAGACGGCTTCTTCTACGATTTTGCGCTCCCCAACGATGCTCGTTTTGACGTAGGTGAGCTGGCGGCGATCGAGGACGAGATGCGTCGAATCGTCCGTGAGGATCAGCCGTTCGTCCGCGACGAGATCACCATCGCAGCGGCGCTGGATCTCTTTGTCGATCAACCCTTCAAGTGCGAGATTCTCGCCGATATTCGTGCCACCGACGAACACCAGTCGGTGTCGACCTATCGCAACAGCGACCAATTCGTGGATCTGTGTCGTGGCCCACATGTGCCCTCGACGCGATACCTCAGGAGTTTTCGACTCCAACGAGTCTCTGGCGCTTATTGGCGCGGTGATGAGAAGCGGCCGCAGTTACAAAGAATCTACGGAGTTGCCTTCGCGACCGAGAAGGCAACGCAGGACTACCTGACGTTCCTGGCCGAGTCAGAGAAGCGTGACCATCGCAAAATTGGTCAGGAGATGGATTGGTTCCATTTTCCTCCCGAGATCGGTGGAGGGCTGGCGGTCTTCCATCCCAAGGGCGCCTACATACGGTATCGAATGGAGGAGTTCTCCCGAACCAAGCACCTTGAGAACGGTTATGAATTGGTTTGGACGCCGCACCTGGCAAAGTCCACGTTGTACGAGACGTCGGGACACTTGGAATGGTACCAAGACGGCATGTACCCCCCGATGGAGATCGACGATGGGGATCTGTATTACCCAAAACCGATGAACTGTCCAGGGCATATCCTGATCTATCGATCGCAGCCTCGTTCCTATCGGGAGTTGCCGCTTCGCTTGTTCGAATTTGGCACCGTTTATCGGTATGAGCGTTCTGGCACGCTGCACGGGCTACTACGAGTACGTGGACTGACCCAGGATGACTCTCATATCTTTTGTACCCCGGAGCAACTCAAGGACGAACTTGCAAGGCTGCTGCGTTTTGTCATCGCTATCCTGCGTGCCTTTGGGCTTGAGGACTTCGATGCCGAACTGTCGACGCGCCCAGAGAAGTCGGTGGGCAATGATGCTGAGTGGGAGTTTGCGACGGATGCAGCTCGCAAGGCCCTTGATGCCTCCGATATTTCCTATGCTATTGCCGAGGGTGAGGGGGCATTTTATGCTCCAAAGATCGATATTCATCTCACGGATGCCATTGGGCGACGCTGGCAGTTATCTACCTTGCAGATCGACCTCCAGGAGCCACAGCGCTTTGGGTTGGAGTTCCAGGACACGACGAATCAAAAATTGAGACCCTATATGATCCATCGAGCCCTCTTTGGATCGGTTGAGCGCTTCTTCGCTATTCTCACCGAACATTATGCTGGCGCACTGCCTGGATGGTTGCTTGAGGAGCAGATCCGGATCTTACCGGTCACGCAAGAGGCCGAGGCATTCGCACGCGAGGTCCACGATCGCTGCAAGCGAGCTCGATTGCGAGCGACCGTTGGCGCTGCCGGGGAACCTCTCGGAGGTCGAATTCGACGAGCGAAGATGGATAAGGTGCCCTATGTCCTGGTCGTTGGCAACAACGATGTCGATGCCCAAACGGTCGGTGTGAACCGAAGGGGTGCGGCCAAGGAGGAGCGAGGCATCGAGATAGAGGCCTTTCTCTCGGAGGCAGTTGATGCCTTGGCAGAGCCATCACTCGAGGTGCAGTGATGGAGCACCTCTTCGCGGGTTGGAGAGCCCAGTTTGTCACCGGTGGCGAACGCCCACCAGGGTGTGTCTTTTGCACGATCGGTGACGAGATCGACCATGATGATCAACACTATGTTGTCGCCAGGGGGTCCATGAGTTTCGTGGTGCTCAACCTCTACCCGTATACCTCCGGTCATCTGATGGTGGTCCCACGGGCCCATGTCGGCGGGTTGGCGGGACTCGAAGGGCCCCTGGCCCAGGAGATGTTGGGCCTCGTGCGTCGGGCCCACGACGCCCTTGAGGCCGCCTATCGTCCGGAAGGAATCAACATCGGTATGAACTTGGGGCGCGCGGCTGGGGCAGGCATTGCTGAACATGTCCATGTGCATCTCGTGCCCCGATGGTCAGGGGATGCCAACTTCATGTCGACTATCGCCGAGACGCGGGTGTTGCCCGAGACGCTATCTGATACCCTGGCCAAGCTTCGCGACCATTGGCCGAGCCAATAGCTGGACCCTGGCGTAGCGCTGTGTGGAATTGAGTCAGATGCGGGATCGGTGACGCAGCGACAGTGACCCTGAGTACCGATTGAGGGCACGATCGGCTGAGCATATGACCGTCACCGAGGGACCATTAGCCTTGGGTGGCTTTGACTTTTTCGGCGAGATGGTCGGGGACGATGTCATAATGGTCGTGCTGACTGGTAAAGGATCCAAGGCCGTTGGTCATCGCACGCAGGTCAGGGGCGAAGGCCACGAGTTCCGCAGTTGGCACATCCGCCTCGAGTTGAACCCAGCCCTCGGGTAACGCGTCGGTGCCGAGCACCCGACCTCGTTTGGCACTGAGATAGCCCAGCACGTCGCCTTGATATTGCGGGGGAACCGTGATGTTGAGGTGCGTGATCGGCTCAAGCAGTTGTGAGCCCGCCTGTTGGAGCGCCTCGCGTAGTGCCAAACCCCCGGCCATCTTGAAGCTCATCTCTGAGGAGTCGACGCTGTGAAACTTGCCGTCGATGAGACGCACGCGAATGTCGGTGATGGGGTAGCCGTATAGGCCGCCAGCCTCCATGGCTTCGGCGACACCTCGTTCGACGGCTGGTATGAAGTTCCGAGGAATCGCGCCACCCACGATCTCGTCGACGAACTCGAACCCCTGGTCACGGGGTAGCGGCTCAACGATGATCGTCGCGACGCCAAACTGGCCATGGCCACCGGTCTGCTTCTTGTAACGCCCTTCAGCCTGGGCATTGGTGCGAAAGGTTTCGCGGTATTGCGTGATCGGGTCGTAGGTGGTCACCGCGACCTGGGTACGGCGTTGAAGACGTTCGAGTGTGATCGCGATGTGGTTGGTGCCAAGCCCCTTGACGAGCAGCCGGTGGGTGCATGGCTCTCGATCGATGACGAGACCAGGATCATCATCGGCGAGTTTGAACAGCGCAGCGGCGACTCGCTCCTCCTCCTGGGCGATGGCGGCGGTCAATGCGATGGCAAAGCCGGGTTCGAGGCGGTGCGGCGTTGTCGACTCCGCTGGTGCTGCGCCTCGAACGAGCACGCTGCCAACCGGTGCCGTTAGCTTTGGAACGACGACGAGGTCCCCCTGATCGACGGTTGTCACCTGGGAGAGCTCGGTCGGCGTTGGAACGAGCAGCTGGTGCAGCCGCTCTTCTACACCGTTGGGAGCTCGCAGCGTCATATCGGCCTTCAGGGGAGCTCCGAGGTTCTTCAGGACGACGAGGCGCCCGAGGTATTGGTCGTGGGTAGCTGAGACCACCAGCACGCGCTGCGTTGATTCGTTCGGTAGTTGGGGCATCGGTGCGAGCGTCGTGAGGGCATCGAGAAGATGATGGATGCCGATGTCATTGGTCGCGGACCCGCACAACAACGGAGTGATGTGTCGAGACCGAACGGCTGTGGCGAGTGCCAGGGTGAGTTCGGTGTCAGCGAGCTCTTCACCAGCGAGATAACGCTCCATGATGGCATCATCTTCTTGGACGATCTCGTCAAGCAGGGTGTCGCGAGCAGCTTGCTCTTGGGTCATGAGTTCTGCTGGGATTGCCACCTCTGTCTCGACCGCAACCTGATCGAGATATCCTCGATTGGCGATGAGGTCGAGGACCCCGTTGATGCCGTTCGCGTCCGGTAGCGGTAGCTCGACAGGATCAATGTGGTCACCGAGGGTGTCGTGGAGCATAGCGACCGTTTTGGAAAACGCATTGGCGTCGCGGTCACACTTATTCACGAAGATGAGGCGAGGCACTTGATTGATGTTGAGCAGATTCCAGAGTAACACCAGCTCAGGGTTCGTGACGGTTTGGGGATCGATGATAACGAGTGCCGCATCGGCTGCCTCGATGGCCAGAGCAGTCGTCGCCAAGAACTCGGAGCTACCAGGTGTGTCGATAAGGTTCAACTTGGTTTCTCGATGCACGATGCTCGTTGTGGTCAAATCGATGGAGTAGCCGTGACGGATCTCTTCGGGGCTTTTGTCGCAGATGGTCGTCCCATCTTCGATGCGACCCTTGTGGGGTAGAGCACCTGTGCCGAGAGCAATCGCTTCAATCAGACTGGTTTTGCCTGAGCCTGGGGGGCCAACACAGACGATGGTGCGTAGCTGAGCTGTTGCAAACTCCTTCACTCCAGATTCTCCTTCGTTAGGGAACGGCGCGTGCGTCGTTCCTCCAACAGTAGCAGAGCAAATGATGACGTGCATGGATACGGAAAACATCGCCCTTGTCGTCCCCGAGTCCCCTGCGAGCTGCTAGTATTGTTAAAAAGCTCACTGGGCGTGGCCCACGGAGGTGTGGCTCAAGTGTTTGATGGAAACTTTCGAGCGTCGGTTGATCGCCGTACGGCTCCTGTTGGGCGTGCGCTATCGCGCGCCGGGGTGAGCCCGGATCTCCTCACGGCAATTGGCATTGTCTTCTCGGTCGGTGCGGGAGTTGCTGTCGGATTTCGGGATCTCTACCTGGGATTTGGTTTGCTGGTGCTGGGTTCGATACCGGACCTTCTCGATGGCCCGGTGGCGAAGGCGTCACAGATCTCCTCGAGTCGCGGTGCCTTCTTTGATTCCTTTGCTGATCGGGTAAGTGACCTGGCGGTCTTGGGCGGTCTTGGGGTTTACTTCCTGGCAGGGCATGACGATCTGTTCGCTGTGTTGGCGTTCTTCGCCTACGGGTTCGCCTCGCTGATCTCATATCAGCGCGCAAAGGCCGAATCGCTCGGCCTCAGCGGCAAGGGTGGGATCATGGAGCGAGCTGAACGGGTCGTACTCTTGTTGCTCGGCTTAGCGATTCATCCGTTGTTGCGCATCATCATCGGTGTTTTGATCCTTGGCTCTGCGGTGACGGTCGTGCAGCGCTTTGTCAGCATCTGGCGGCAGGCGTCTCGACGTCCCGATCGGGTTGCCGCCCTGGCCAAGATCACCAATCTACGACGCGTGAATCGGCGACGTCGTGTTCGTTCGCGGGCGAGCTTGCAACGCTTTCTACCAGGACAAGGTCGCGACACCTTTCCTCGTCGCAACTCGACGGGCCGCAAACGAACTTGATCTCCAAGGCCCGCCTCCTACAGGTCGGCGCGACGATCGTCGGTCGTCTGCCTCGTTGGGTAGATCCGTTGTTGTGGAGTGTCACAGGCACGACGAGTTATCTGATGAATCCCAGCCGACGTGGTGTCGTGCGCGAGAATCAGCGTTTGGCGCTACAAGCGAGGTTTGCCACCAAGGTGGTGTCATCGTGGCGGCTTGAGCACTCCACCTATAAGGCGCACTACTACTACGCGCGCTACTGGGTCGAGATTCTCCGTCTTGGCACGCTTGGGCTGTCAGAGGTTGTCCTATGCGTTGACACCGTGGCCAGCGAGGAGTTTATCGCCCGTCGGCTCGCACGTCAGCCAACGATCGCTGTCTTGGCTCACGTGGGAAATTGGGAATGGGGAGGAGCCTGGGCGTCTCTTGCCTGCAACGGTGTCACCGCGGTTGCGGAGCGGCTCGAAGACCCGGCGATGACCCAGTGGTTCCTCGATGCGAGACGAAGGCTGGGGATGGAGATCGTTCTGACCGGCGGCGACGTCGCGCGCTCACTGTTGCGCGCGCTGCGAGAAGGCGACCTGGTTGCGCTCTTGGTCGACCGGGACGTCAGTGGGACCGGTGAGCCGGTTGAGTTTCTTGGCCAGCGAGTCCCGCTCTCGAGTGGTCCAGGTGTGCTGAGTGTGATGAGTGGCGCACCAATCTTTCCTGTAGGCACCTATCAGCGCCGTGGTGGTCGCCAAGAAGTGCGGTTTTTCCCTCCGATCTATCCCCCGACCGAGGGTACACGTGCGGAGCGGGTTGGGCTTGTCATGCGGGACGTAGCAGCGGCAATTGAAGCCATCGTCCAAGAGGAGCCGAGCCAATGGCACAATTTTCAACCCTATGAGCCGGTTTGGTCGTCGTTGGAAGACTCGTGAGGATTCTCGAGGTTTCACCCTATGACCTCGGGGTTGTTGGGGGTGTCCAAGGGCAGGTTCTTGGTCTGAGCGAAGCCCTTAGGAGAGCTGGTTGCGATGTGAAGATCGTCGCGCCGGGGGCTGACCCCCGGGTCGGCATCTCGCTTGGGCGATCCTTCAAGGTACCCGCGAATGGCTCGGTTGCCCCTGTTGCGATCGCCCCTGATACTCGACGGTTTCGGAGGGCTCTGGACTGGGCTGACGTCGTCCATGTGCATGAACCCTTGACGCCGATGGCGGGCATCGCCGTACTCCGTGCGCTCTCTGGGACTAACCTACTTGAGCGAGTGTGGGTTACCTTTCATCGTGATGGGGTTTCCGATGGATATCGACGTTGGGCCTCCTGGTGGTCGTATCTTTTACCCGCGCGCTCCCAGTGGATCGCCGTCTCTCCTTTTGCGGCGCGGACGGTTGCCGTGGTTCTTGGAACCACACCGTTGCAAATCCCAAATGGCATTGACATCGGGCCACAACTGGGGGTCATGACCTCTGGCCCTAGCACCCATGGCAGAACGGCTCCTCGGATACTTTTTGTTGGGCGTCACGAGGAGCGCAAAGGTCTTGAGGTCCTCCTGCGCGCGGTCGGGGGTCTTGACCTGGATTGTGAACTCGCCATCGTGGGTGCTGGCCCACTGACCGAGGCGTTGCGGCGTCGATATATCGATCCAAGAATCCATTGGCTTGGTGTGCTCGACAAGGCTGAGCTTGAAGCCAACTACCGCGAGGCTGAGCTGGTCGTTGCGCCATCGCTGTACGGGGAGTCCTTTGGGGTCGTGATCCTCGAAGCGATGGTGAATGGAGCGGTCGTGGTGGCGAGCGATCTGCCGGCATATCGTTGGTTAAGCCAGGATGGACGAGGTGCGGCCCTGTTCCCTCCCGGCGATTCGGTTGTGCTCGCAGCGCTGCTGCGCAGCTTGTTGACAGACAATGATATGCGGCGCTCATTGCGGGATCGCGGGCACGAAATCGTGGCGGAGTTTGCCTTCACCACCATTGCTGATCGTTACCGATCGCTGTTCGCTAAAGAGTAGGGGCACACCTCGATGCTGTGTGCCTTGGGCATCCGATAACTGGCTATGGCCTGACCTTGCCAGCTGCTAGAACAATCACCTCCATGGCAGTGCCACCGTTGCCAGCCCACCTCTGTCGAGCGATGTGTGCTCCAATGCAGCTTGTGCGTGCGATGTCGCTGGCCTTACAGCCAGAGGAGTATCGCCGCTGGCCTGGTAGATTGGATACTAGGTAAACAGCGTGAGCCTTCATACGCGTAGCACCCGGTGCTTGATAGAGTGCACATGACTTGGCGCACTCGACAGGGTGTGCAAAGCAGGGTATGGCGGGTGTTGTTCGTTTGTGAAGGATTTGGGTCAAGCGTTGACATGGTTCAAAGTGGACTTGGTTTAAAAGTTGACTTGGTTTAAAAGTTGATAGGGTTCAAGAGTTAAGGACATGGTTAAGTGAGTTCAGAATCCGTGCAGATCTGGGGATGTCATGCCCCCAACGTGCGTTCAGCGCGTATGCGGCAAGTGTTCGTTCGTCTCGGGGTCGCATTTCTCGTGGGCGGGGTCATCGCTGCCGTGGTTTTGACGTTGGCGTTCGGTGTGACTGGTCTGATTCCTATCTGGCTTACGGTTGTAGTCGGATTCGTCATTGGTCTGATTGTTACAGTCGTGATGACGATCGTTGGGCCACCCAAAGTTGGTCGTCGCTTGCCTTGGGTTGAGCCAGAAGAGGCTGACCGCAAGCGAATTGACTCCCTGTTGTCGGGGCTTGGTTTTCAATTGGGTATCTCGGTGAGTAACGTGGCGGTGGTGGCCTACCCGATGGTCAATGGGGCCACGTTGATCCTTGGGCGGCGAGATCCGGTGGTTGTGATCACCACCGGCGCGCTCCGTGAGTTGGAGACCATCGAACTCGAGGCGCTGCTGGCTCGTGAACTGGGCGAACTTCGTCTCGGACTGGTCGGACTCAATGCGGTTGTTGCTTATTGGGATTCTGTTTTTCACCGGGCGTCGCGTCGACTCAGCGACTGGCAGCGTCAGGAGGCCGTCTTGTTGGATCGACTTGGAGTGTCGGTCACGCGGTACCCACCTGCGATGGCGAGGGTACTTGAAAAGGCACGTACGAGTCGATCGGTGCGCGCTACCAGCCTGCCGGCGTGGCTCTGGCTCTGTCCGGTTGGTGTGGAAGACCTCGATGAGGATCTCATGCTTCGCGAGCAGTTGCTCTATGACGAGATCTGGACAATCGGGGCATCTTAGCTGTTTTGTAATGGAACGAACTAGGCTGTGTACTAGGACGATAGTGAGGAGGCCACGGTGGCTGAGTTAACTGAGGGTACTGCCAGGGTCAAGCGTGGGCTTGCAGAGATGCTACGCGGTGGGGTCATCATGGATGTCGTCAACGTCGAGCAGGCCAAGATTGCCGAGGACGCTGGTGCGGTGGCGGTGATGGCGCTTGAGCGAGTGCCCGCTGACATTCGTCGCGACGGTGGAGTCGCTCGGATGAGTGATCCTGCGCTGATTCGTCAGATTCAAGACGCGGTTACGATACCGGTAATGGCGAAGGTCCGTATTGGACATTTTGCTGAGGCGCAAATGCTTGAGGCGATGGAGGTTGACTACATCGACGAGAGCGAGGTACTCACGCCGGCTGACGAGAGCTACCACGTCGATAAGTGGGCGTTCCAGGTTCCGTTTGTCTGTGGTGCCACCAACCTTGGTGAGGCCCTGCGTCGGATCTCAGAGGGCGCTGCACTCATCCGCTCCAAGGGCGAGGCCGGCACCGGCAATGTCGTCGAGGCGGTGCGTCACCTCCGTTCCATCACCGCTGATCTGCGGGCCATTGCCTCCGCATCTGAGCAGGAACTCTATGGGTGGGCCAAGCGCTTGAGCGCTCCGTATGAGCTGGTCGCCGAGATCCACGCCAACGGTGGCCATCTGCCGGTTCCCTTGTTCTGCGCCGGTGGCATTGCGACACCCGCTGACGCGAGTTTGGTCATGCAACTGGGTGCTGAGGCGAATTTTGTCGGCTCCGGCATCTTCAAGAGCGGCGATCCGGCCAAGCGTGCGCGCGCGATTGTCGAGGCTACCACTCACTACCAGGATCCCAAGACGTTGATTCGCGTGTCGGAAAACCTTGGTGAGGCTATGGTTGGGATCGAGATGGACGCGCTCGATCAGCATCTGGCAGAGCGCGGCTGGTAGGTCCTTTCACCATGCGTATTGGGGTGTTGGCGCTGCAAGGTGATTTCGCTGAGCATCTCACGATGATTGCCCAACTTGGCTGGCAGGGAGTTCCCGTGAAGGCGTCCTCGGATCTCGATGGGTTAGAGGGCATTGTCCTCCCCGGCGGAGAGTCCACATCGCAGTGCCTTTTGCTCGAGGCCAGTGGACTGCGAGAACCGATCGCCGCCGAGCTGGCGGCAGGGTTGCCTGCGCTTGGGACCTGTGCAGGTCTGATCATGCTCGCCCGAACGGTGGTCGGCGGACGCGACGACCAATGGAGCTTCGGATTTCTCGATGTTGCAGTGTTGCGCAACGGCTTTGGCCGCCAAGTGCGATCGTTTGAGGCTGATGTGCAGGTTCGGGGTCTCGCTGATCCGATGCGGGCCGTGTTCATACGTGCTCCGGTGATTACCGACGTTGGCGACAAGGTAGAGGAGTTGGCCGCGGTGCAATACCAGTTCTCCGATGGGTCCAATACTTTGGTTCCAGTCGTGGTGGCTCAAGGATCACTGGTGGCTACCTCATTTCACCCCGAGGTCTCCAGGGATCCACGGCTGCACGAGTTAGCCTTTCGTCGTTAACGAGTCCGTCGTTGGCTAGTATCGTGAGTACGTTGGGATAAAGAGAGGTACGTTATGTCGGGTCACTCCAAGTGGGCGACGATCAAGCATAAGAAGGGTGCGCAGGATAAGGCTCGCGGTAAGCTTTTTGCGAAGCTGATCCGTCAGATCGAGGTGGCTGCCCGTGAGGGTGGAGGCGATCTCGGATCGAATGCCAACCTGCGTTCCATGGTGCAAAAAGCCCGGGATAACTCGGTTCCAGCCACCACGATCGACCGGGCGATTAAGCGGGGCACCGGTGAACTTGAGGGTGTACGGTACGAGGCCATCACCTATGAGGGGTATGGCCCAGGCGGTGTAGCGGTGATGGTGGAATGCCTCAGCGATAACCGAAACCGGACCGGCGCCGATGTCCGCTCGGCGTTTTCCAAGTCTGGTGGTTCGCTCGCCGAACCTGGAGCCGTCTCGTGGCAGTTCTCTCGTAAGGTTGTGATGGTCGTGGATGGATCGGCACCCGAAGAGGACCTCATGCTTGCGATCCTGGCCGCTGGCGGTGAGGACCTTGTGCGGATCGACACCGACTGGCAGGTCACGGCGCCTCCTGGGGCGCTCGGTGATCTCAAGGCAGCGGTCGAGGAGGCGGGTTTTGCTATCCAATCTTTGGAGGTGGAGCTCGTGCCACAGTCGACGCTGGCCATCGATGATGTGAGCGAGGCCAAGAAGGTGCTTCGTCTTGTCGATACCCTTGAGGACCTCGATGACGTGCAGAACGTGATCGCGAACTTTGATATCCCTGATGAGTTTTTTGAGGAGCTAGACGATTAGGTGCCTGAGGTACAGGTAGGTGACATTGCTCCGGAATTTGCGCTCATCGGCACGGGTAATCAGACGTATGCGGTACGAGGTTTTGTCGGCTCGCCTGTCGTGCTCGCGTTCTACCCGGATGATTTTTCGCCGGTGTGTACGACGCAGTTGCGTGCCTACTCGGCCAGCATCGACGACTTCACCAGTCTCGGAGCGGTGATGCTTGGGATCTCCCCGCAGTCGCTGAACTCCCACGAGTCCTTCGCACAGCGCCTAGGAATCGTCTTCCCGCTCCTGTGTGATCGTGATCGCGAGGTTGCCAGACAATACGGTGTCTTGGGGCCGCTCGGGTTCTATCGTCGGTCGGTTTTTGTCCTCGATCGTCAGCAACGGGTTGTCTACCGTCATGTATCGCGTGCCGGGCTGACTTTTCGTAGCTCTGATGAGCTGCTGCAGGCCGTCAAGATGACCATCGATGATCCAGACGAGGGGGGATCACCACCAGCGGGTTGACGGATTGACGATCATTTGTATTAGTTTGGAGTGATGTCAGAGTTGAAAACGCAACCACAGGAGCCGCGGCGATGGTGGCTGCCATGGATGCTACTCGGCATAGGCATGCAACATGGAGCTCGATCGTTATGACCGTTGTCCTCGGTGTTGACCCTGGTCTCAAGCGTGTCGGGTACTCGGTGCTCGAACAGACGGCGTCTGGCATTGGACTGCGTTGTGCGGGCCTGATTGCCACCGCTCCAGAGGCACCTATTGGTGACCGTCTCACTGACATCTATGACTCGGTTGAGGAGATTATCTGCGAGCATGAACCGAGTGAACTCGTCTTGGAACGGATTCTGTTTGCAAAGAACGTCACCTCAGCGCTGCAGGTGGCCCAGGCTGTTGGAGTGATCAGGCTCGCGGGGGCGCGCCACGGTTTGGATGCCGCTGAGATCGGGGCCAACCAGGTTAAGCTCGCGTTGTCTGGGGATGGACACGCATCCAAGGCACAGATGAAGAAGATGGTGGTCTTGTTGTTGGGTCTTGACCGTGCACCAGAACCGGCCGACGTGTCTGATGCCATCGCCATCGCCTATGCACACCTCTCAGGACATTGGAGCCGCACATGATTGGTTTTCTTGCCGGTATCGTACACGGAGTCGATCCTCCCTTCGCCATCGTGAACGTTGGCGGTGTTGGCTACGAGGTTGCCATGTCGACAGCGCAGCTTGCGCGGCTGGTTCCCGGCGAAGAGACGGAATTCTCCATTCGAACCATCGTTCGCGCTGATGCCATCACACTCTTTGGCTTTGCGGATGGACTGGAGCGATCACTCTTTGATGAGCTGCTCAAGGTGCAAGGCGTTGGCCCCAGTGTGGCGCTTGGCATGCTGTCGGCGCTTGGTGTCCAAGGGTTCTATGAGGCCGTTGCTGGTGAAGATGTTGCTCGACTCAAGGGGGCGCCAGGCGTAGGGGAGAAGACGGCGCGGCGTATCATCGTCGATATGGGTGCCGCCGCTAGACGTTCCGGGGTCCCATTGACCTCGTTGGCGACACGCTCTGAGGTGCGCGAAGCGCTTCTCGGCCTTGGCTTTCGCGCCAGTGAATTCGAGGGTATCCTTGCTCGAACCCCTGGGGATCTTGGTGTCGAGGAGGCGCTCAAATGGGCGCTCAAGGAGTTAAAGAGTTGAGCCCGCGGCGCGAGGTGTTGGGGGGTGAACTCCGCAGTGAGGTCAGTGTCGAGAAGAACCTGATCGATACCTACGATGCTCAGGTGGACTCTGCCCTTCGCCCTTCGCTCTTGGACGAATTTGTGGGCCAACCGGAGCTCAAGTCACAGTTGCGGGTGGTCCTTCAGGCTGCTGGATCCCGGGGAGAACCGCCTGATCATCTTCTCTTCGCAGGTCCTCCAGGGCTTGGCAAGACCTCGCTAGCCTTCATCGTCGCAGAGGAGCTTGGTCGAGGTATCCGGGTCACATCGGGACCTGCACTTGGTCGAGTGGGCGACCTCGCAGCGCTGCTTTCGGACCTCAAGGTGGGCGACGTACTCTTTATCGACGAGATTCACCGCCTCCCCCGTTCGGTTGAGGAGCTGCTCTACATCGCCATGGAGGATTTTCGCCTCGATGTGGTCATCGGCAAGGGGCCAGGAGCACGTACGCTGCGATTGGAGATTCCTCGCTTCACGCTGGTTGGAGCTACGACACGCGCGGGCATGGTGTCGGGACCGTTACGCGATCGTTTTGGGTACTCCTACCGGCTCGACTACTACTCGGATGCTGAACTTACGAAAGTCGTTCTTCGGTCGGCCAACCTGATGCACATGCAGCTCACTCACGAGGCAGCCGATGAGATCGCCTCTCGATCGCGGGGTACGCCTCGGTTAGCTAATCGGCACCTGCGCCGCGTCCGCGATTACGCAGAGGTAGAGGGTATAGCCAAAGTGAGTGCTGAACTCGCCTCAGATGCGCTAGCACTTTTCGGAGTGGACAGGTTGGGTCTCGATAAGGTGGATCTTGAGATTCTCAAGGTGCTTTGTGAGCGGTTTGCGGGTCGCCCGGTTGGGTTGTCGTCGATTGCGGTGAGCGTTCACGAAGATACCGGTACCTTGGAGGAGGTCTATGAACCTTTTCTCATCCAACGTGGTCTTTTGCTGCGCACCCCACGCGGACGGCTAGCGACCGACCGGGCGTACGCACACCTCGGCCTCCCGGCTCCATCAGGGCCCGAAGGTTAGTCCACAGCGTATTTTCGTGGTGACGATAGATGCGCACATGGGTGGGGTGATCGATCAATGGATGATCTTACGTAGATGATCTCGGCTCAGACGGTCTTACCCCCAACCGGGCCATGATAAGGCGCACCAAGACAGCGTTGTCATCGAGACAGAATTGTCATCGAGACCTTCGTGCATCGGACCAGTGAGCATTCAGGCATTGCTAGGTTGTTTCCGTCCTATATAGCGGGCTCTGCTTGGTTGAGTGTCTCATTCGTGGGGTTTGCCCGAGTGGCGCGATTGGGTTGGGGTCTACCTGGTTGCCCCGGGGCTATGTGGGTCGGAAATTGGCGGTCGGAATCTGTCTTGGGCGATCGGCGTTGTTTAGGACTGAGTCCAGCCGCTCGGCTCGCGAATTCCGATAGCGGTACTGGCTGCTAGCCTGAACATTGGACCAGATGAGGAGAGGGCATGAGAAGATATCGTTGCACGAATTGCGGTAACGTCACAAGGTTCGATGTGACTTCGGTGGTCAGAAGTCGTTGTTTTTATCACTACAGTGTCGCCGGCGAACTCGAAATCGAGGAGCCCGAGGAGATCTCTAGGGTCGTCGAAGAGGTGTCGTGCCGGTGGTGCGCGACGTCGAAGTTCGTAGAGATCCTGGCGGGCGAGCCAGAACACAGCGTGAGTGAGGCGTGATGAGCGACACCGTCAGTCAACCCGCCAGTCAGCAGGGCGCGCCGGTTGGGCGAGTAAAGCGCCCGGCGCCGTCGTGGCAGAGTGGTGAAGTCGTCGAGGTGATTGTTGAGACCCCGGAGACGAGCAGCCTGCGGATTCAACTCCCTGAGCCGACCGAGTTTCTTCCGGGTCAGTACTACAACATTCGAATCCCGGTCGAGGGTAGACCGCGTCCGATCCAGCGCGCGTATTCGATCGGCTCGAGCCCACTGCCGAGCTTTGACGTGATTGAGGTTGGTGTCAAGGAGATGGAGGGGGGTCTCGTCTCTCCCGAGCTGGTTCGCCGTCGACCGGTAGGTTCACTCCTCGAGGTCCGTGGACCCTATGGCGCGTTCACCTGGACCGATGAGGACGGGGGGCCAGTCCTACTGATCGGCGCTGGATCAGGCGTCGTGCCGTTGATGGCCATGATCAGGTACCAGGTCGCTAAGGGCACCCAGGTTCCGATGCATCTGCTTTTTAGCTCCAAATCAGGGGAGTTTGTCATCTATCGAGATGAGCTGGCCCAACTCGCCGACACGCAGGCGTGGTTCCGGGTGAGCCATGCCTTCACTCGTGATTCCGGTGATCCGATGGCGCGCTATCATCGCCGTATCGACAAGGAGATGGTTGGGGATGCCTATCTTGAGACCTCTCCACGACTCGCGTATCTGTGCGGTCCTCCTGAAATGGTCGATGACTGTGAGCGCGCGCTCCTGGAGCTTGGGATGGACCCCGCGAGTATTAAGACCGAGAAATACGACTAATGCTGTTGATCGACCGTGCCATCTTCTACCGCGATGGGAGACGTTTCGCCCATCTGATCAGCGATGTCTCTTTGGATGAATTGCACACCGGGGCCCGCAAACTCGGTCTCGATCGTAGTTTTCATCGTGACCACTATGACATCCCTGAAGAGTATGTGGCTTCGGTTGTGGCATCTGGCGTGCGTCAGGTGGATCCTCGGGAGATCGTACGCGCACTGCGTCGCGCTGGCCTGCGCCACTCCCGTAGATCATCAGCGTGAACGACGTCGACCGCGGGCTTCGTGCGCTGCTCATGGATGAGGGTGTCGTCGCTGCTGGGTCGAGTGTGGTGTCGCCAATGCATTTTGACGCCTCGCAAGCTCGCCTGCGTCTCGCAGCAGGCGAAGCCAGCGGTGCGCACTTCACGTTCCGAAATCCGGAGCGGGCGAGTTCACTGTTGAACACCTATCCGTGGTGCCATAGCTATGTGAGCATCGCGGTGCCGTACGAGACCCGACGCCCAGATAACGTCGGTACCCATGCCGTCGCACCCACCGAGCCCGACGTGGCCGATCTCGAGACCCACATTAGGGTGCGAGCCATGGCACCTGAGGGCGAACCGGTTGCGGTCTCGTTGGTGGAGCCTGATGAGGTGATGGTTGCGGCTTATGCCGAGGACAGGAGCTACGAGCGCCTGCGCGGCATCTTGGGGTCCGCGACGGCCTATTTGCGCTCGCAACATGTGCGGGCGGTCGCCGTCTACGATTCGAATCATGCCTTTGATAAGGGGCTTGCGCGCCGTGGAGGTGTTGGCATCATCGGCCGCCACTCGTTGGTCATCGTGCCAAAAGTCGGTGCTCGGGTCGTCTTAGGGGCGATCGTGACCGACCGCGCCGTTGACGTGGAGATTGGACCAACGTTTCGTGTTGATCCCTGTCGGGGCTGTCGGCGTTGCATCGATGCCTGTCCGACCAATGCTATTGTCTTTCCGGGCACGCTGGTGGCGGAACGCTGCATCGCCACGATCCTACAGAAGGAGTCCTGGTCCGAAGATGATCGCCGGTCGGTCGGCGCCAGAGTCTATGGCTGTGATACCTGTATCGATGCCTGCCCGATCGGCTGGCGCCACCGATCGAGTGCTGGCGCGTCGACACCATTGCTTGTGCGTTGGCTCACCCAAGATGACACCTCCTTGCTCGCCGAGGTCGGCCATTGGTACGTTCCACGACGGGATCCGTTCTATGTCCGGCGCAACGTTGCCAACGCCTTGCGCAATCGTGGCTTGGTGACTGAGGGCGAGCGCCGCGCGCTTGGTCGCCTCTGTCTATCGCCAGATCCGCGAGCACGCCGCGAGGCTCTTCGTACGTTACTTGCGCTGCGATGGAGGCGATCATGAGACACGTGCTGATCACCAACGATTTCTGGCCAAAGGTTGGGGGGATCCAGTCCTACCTTGGTGAGATCTATCAACGGCTCGACCCAGCGACCTTCATGGTGGTGACAACCACCCAGGTTGGGGCACTCGACTTTGATCGCAACTTTGGTGCACCCATCGTTCGCTTGGGACACCAACTCCTGCCAACACCAATGACGAGAAACGCGATGAGGGAGGCGATTGCCGGGTTTAACCCAGATCTCGTCGTCTATGATCCGATCGTGCCGATTGGGGCACTCGGTGCTACCTTGGGCTTGCCGTATGCGCTGATCGCTCACGGCGCGGAGGTGCGGGTGCCGGCCTATCTCCCGGGACTCAGGGCACTGTTGCGCCAGAGTATCCGTCACTCCATTGGAGTGATCGCCGCCGGTGGTTACCCGGCCAGAGAGGTTTGCCGTCTCGTGCCGGATGCCAGCGTGGAGATCGTTCCACCAGGGATTGATGCCAAGCGCTTTGGACCGGCGACGCCAACTCAGCGCGAGCAGCTACGCCAACGGTGGATGCTCGATCCCAACCAGGATCTGATCCTCTTTGTGTCGCGCCTCGTACCGCGCAAAGGCGCGGACACCTTGCTTCGGGCTATGGGCAAACTCGGCTTCGGTGCCAAGATTGAGGCCCACATCGTCGGCGATGGCCGTGATCGGGGGCGGCTCGAGCGATTGGCGCAATCGGTCGCAGGGTCGGTTGTGTTCCATGGCCGTCTACCCGAGTCCGACATGGTCGAGCTCTATCAGGCCGCCGACCTCTTCGTTTTTCCTGCCCGGAATCGATGGTTCGGCGTCGAGCAGGAGGGGTTTGGTATCGTGATACTCGAGGCCCAAGCCTGTGGCACTCCTGTGATCATTGGGGACTCAGGCGGGACGAGTGAGGCCCTCGCAACGGCCGGTGGCGAGTTGCTCGGGCGAGGAAGGTTCCATAGTGTTGAGGACGCCCTTGCGGCCCGGCTCGCCGATCACAAGTGCCAAAGTGCACCTCGCGAGGCCATAAGCGCTGAGGTGCGCGCACGCTTTGACTATGATCAGCTTAGTAAGGCCTATGAGGTCGCGTTGGCGAAGCTGATGGACGCACGGCCGCGTCGGTGAAGGGACGAAGGAGGAAGCGATGGATGCCACGGCAGACTCAAAGGAGATCGCGGCGAGCGTCAATGCTTGCTTTGAGGCAGTAATCGACGTCGAGAGCTATCCAACATGGGCGTCAGACGTTCGCAGCGTACAGATTGTTGATCGTGATGCGGCGGGGAGGCCGCTTGTGGTGGCGTTTCGCACCGGTGCTTTTGGTCGTAGCGCCTCCTATACGTTGCGCTATGACTATAGCGATGCACCACACTCGATCAGCTGGAGCCAGGTGGATGGCGATATAACCTCGAGAATGGATGGCCGCTACACCTTCGACGAAGGCGCGAACGGTACAACGCAGGTGACCTATGAGTTGGTAGCCGAGTTGGTGGTGCCGCTACCGTCGTTTGTGAAGCGCCGAGCCGAGGTCAAGATCATCCGCACAGCGCTCGATGATCTTGCAGAGCGAGTACGTTCCCATGCCAATGGCCATCTGGCTGACGGAGCCTATAGCTAGGATTATGACCCGTGATACGGGTTGTGGCTTCGCGTTGCTGGAAGCGGAGGCGTCAACGGCGCCCGTGATGCAGGTGATCTAGCAATCTTCATCATCGGCCTGTTGTGTGGGCGCCATAGGGCGTTCTTGATCCTCGTGGTCGCCAGCAACCCCCTGCGGTAGCTGCGGTGTACGTGCTCCGCTGGGTGCATCTCCGGGCTATCGGATAGTGACGCCGAAGAATTTGGAAAGCTGAACGAGGGCCTGCAGGTTAACGTGATGGCGGACTGTGGGACCACCTGCGTGCCCAGAATAACCCTGGTAGCGTCGTGGCGGTGGTGGCGCTCGTAACCATCAGTGGGGTGCGTGGTCATCGCTTCAGGTTGACACGCGTCGCTCTTGACGGTCTTTGGAACCGGATAGGCCAGGCGGCCTGCAACGATGACAAGTCATGCAACGTCGCGGTGGCGGCTCTGCGAAGGGGGCCAGGATGTGTCGAGGACGATCAGCGGCGAATCGATCACTCAAAGGGTCGCACCGCTTGGTGCATGACCTGTTCGGCGCTTTGCCTCATAAGCTGTCGCCCATGGAGTCGGTTGCTGAGATTGCGAAGCAATATCAGCAGTTTGCCCGCCTGGAGGTGGTGGGCCGATCACCGCTTTATCAGAGGCTTGCATTGGCGGTCGCAGACGATGACGACGTACTCGAGTTTCTGTCCAATCTACCGCCTGACAAGCAGCAGCCGAACCTGTTGTTTGCTGCTGCTCGCTACCTGGTAGACGCTGTCCCTACGATCGGAGATCTGCGTGAGCTCGTGGCCGACGAACATGACGGGTTAGTAGAGGTGATGCTCACGCGGCGAACCCAAACCAACGAGCCGGCCCGGTGCGCCACCATGCTGTTAGCTCTGTGCCAACTGCCGGGGCCGTTGGCATTGATCGAGGTAGGGGCGTCCGCTGGGCTCACGCTTCTGGTTGATCGCTATAGCTACGATTATGACGGTGTCAGGATTACCGGTAAGGACCCGGAGGCGCCGACCATATCCTGTCATCTTGAGGGTAAGGCGCCGCTGCCGAGTTCAATGCCCGACGTCATCTGGAGACAGGGGATCGATCTCAATCCGCTTGAGCCCACCAACGACGATGACATCCGATGGTTGGAGTGTCTGATCTGGCCAGGGGAGGAGGGTCGCCTCGAGCGGCTCCATGGTGCCGTGGGTAGCGCCAAACGCCACCCGGTGACCATCCGGCGCGGGGACCTAGCCGATGAGCTGGCTGGGGTGGTGGCGGAGGCTCCAAAGGATGCGACCGTGGTCGTGTTCCACACTGCAGTCCTCTCCTATGTGGATCCTCACAAGCGGGCTCGATTCCGGGACATCATTGGGGGATTGGGGGTCACCTGGCTGTCCAACGAAGCTCCAGGGATTCTCGACTGGCTGGCCGCATCAACCAAGAACGACGCCTATCTGCTCGTCCGAGACGGTTGTAAGATCCTCGCCGAGACCGACCCCCACGGAACCTGGGTGCGGTGGCGCTAGCCACATTCACTCGGCCAAGAGGATTCCTCTGTATCGCCTGTGTAGGATCCTCGCGACTCGTGGCCTGAGGGCGGTTCGTTCAACCCTGGGCGGCACCTGACGAACCCCATCAATGATGGGTATCAAGTTGTCATAGGACACCAGGTGTAGCCGAGTTCACGGGTGTATGGAAGCCCCAGTGTGAATGGTTGCAGTTACTCGCATGTCATGGGGCCCGTTGGCGTCGCATAGACTCGCCGATAGTCCACGCTGAGAGTGCAGTTGTCTCGATTATGGAGTCCCAGCGGATCGCGTCATGTCAGTCCTTGGAAGGGGCCGGCGCCACGTCGGACCGTTGGGCGCCGATGAACAGGCCGATGAGAGGGCCTAGGAACAGGGGAGTGCCGCCTTGTCAAACGAACCAACGGAGCTGTGCCTGGCACACGGTGGGTATCGGGCGATACGTCGTTGAATGATCCACTGCATCATCGGCTGCAAGGGTTAACCCGCAGCTTCCTGGGCAGAGCCCACCAACGGAGTCAGGATTCGGAGTCGCGAGGCGTTGAGCAGGCAAATGTTCCGTCTCATCTTTCGGATCTGCCACCTCGGTTTTGGATTTTGGTCGTGCTCACCGGTATTGGAGCGGGCGTTGGTGCGATTCTCATGATGGGAGTGTTGCGGGTGGTGCAGCACCTCGCGTTTGACTACCATACGGGTGAATTTTCGACTGCAGTGGCTGCTCATAGCGCCGAGCGACTGGTGATCGTACTCGCTATCGGTGGCATGATCACTGGTATCGGCCTCTGGGCTCTGCGCCGTTTCACAGGTAGCACTGGTGGAGAGCCAACCGAGGTTGTCTGGTCGCGTACGGGAAACCTATCGCTCATCCGGACGCTCCTTACGGGTGTCCTCTCAGAGGTGACGGTTGCCATGGGCGGTTCAATAGGGCGCGAAGCGGCACCACAGCGCACTGGTGCCGCCGCCGGTGGCTTTTTAGCCCGGAGGTTCTCGCTCCCTCGTGATCAGCAGGCGTTGTTGATTGCCTGCGGCGCAGGCGCCGGACTCGGTGCCGTCTACAACGTTCCCCTCGCAGGCGCGCTCTTTGCACTTGAGATCTACCTCGGAACGATGTCATTGCCACTCGTACTCCCTGCCTTGCTGACATCGGGAATTGCAGTGGTTGTCTCGTGGATTGCCCTTCCCGCTCACACCGTGTATCTCGTCCCCAAGCTGGCGAATCCGACCGTCTCACTCCTTGTGTTCGCGGTCGTCGTTGGACCCGTCATGGGCATCGCCTCTGCTGGTTACGTCAAGATCATCACGTGGGCGAGCGATCACCCCGAAGGGGCGGCGGCTCTTCTTTGAGCCAGTTGTTATCTTTACCCTCTTGGGTTTCGTTGCTATCGCATACCCACTTCTTCTTGGCAACGGAGTCGATCTCGCGCAATACGCCTTCACCGGTTCTGCCAGCGCTGGCTTGTTGGTGCTCCTGGCTTTAGCGGTACTCAAACCCGTCGCCACGTCAGCCTGCTTGCGGAGCGGAGCCTCCGGAGGCCTCTTTACACCAACGATGAGTTTTGGAGCGATCTTTGGAGCGCTCCTTGGTCACCTCTGGTTACTCGTTTGGCCAGGTCCATCGGTCGCGGCCTTCGCGGTGATCGGAGCTGGAGCATTGCTCGCCGCGGCCATCGAGGCGCCGCTGACGGGGATTGCAATGACCATCGAGCTCACAGGCACGACCGTGATCCTTGCCCCGATCCTGATAGCAGCGGTTGGGGCAACGCTGGTATCGCGGCGTTTCGATCTACGTTCGATCTACTCGGCGAGGCTGTCACCATATCCCCATACTCCACCATCCTCTCCGCCTGCGCCTCCACCAGATGGACCGTGAAGCCTTGCCGAGGGATGACGACAAATAGAACTCCTAGCCCAGAGAACCTCTTGCCGGCCCCGCGTCCAACCGGAACATCATAGGTTTGCCGGGTTTGGCATCGCATTCGGGGCAAATTCAGTCAGCTTGTCAGCTGGACACGATCCAAACACGGTTGAGGACACCAAAGTTGTGAAGCGATTCCGCGCTTAGGACCAGAAACGAAGAGCCTGCCCTTTGCACGGTCACTGGTTGAGGTCCGATTGGACCCGTCCCTCCGTGTTTTGGCGCAATAGGGCCTAAGTCTGTGGTCCTATACGGCTTGCTTTGACCCGAGGCAAAGAGTGCCAGTTTTGCGTCACCCTGTTTGGTGACCCATCCGAGAAGCAAGGAGCCGTGTGGGCCGAAGGTGGCGGACGGCAAGTCGTGGATATCTGAGATCTTTATCTTTGCCTTTATAGCATGATTCGTCTCGACCACTACGTTGCTAATTCCTTTCTGCGCTCCCTTCGTGATTCCCACGACCTCCGGCTGCCGCTGCAGCCCTCCTACAGCCAGCGCATAGTGAAGAGGAGTCGCAGGGGTCCAGCTTGCGCTATTGGTGCCCGAGAATGTGAAGAATGAGACACCTGTTGGGGTTGGCGGCTGGTTGTTCAATGGCGATATCGCTCCAAACGCATCGTTTTGAGTTAGCAATCCGAGCATCGTCGGCCCTCCGTCGCAGAGACAGACCGGTTGGACTTGTTTGCCCGCAGCGGTGATACGGTAGAAATAATCGCTAGCGTTCGCTCCCGCTGGTGTGATCTCCAGCCATGCAGTTGTTGCGCTCACCGCGGTGATGATCAGACTTGAGCCATTGCCTGCGCTGTAGGTGCCGCTGATCCGAGACCAAGATCTCCCTCCGCTCGTCGTCTTGACGACGATTCCCGTTGCGGACTGGCCACTCCAGAGCGTGGCCCATCCGTTCTTGGCGTTGACGAACGATGCTGACGTGACGAACTTCCCACCCGAGTGCTTGAAGGGGGACATCAGCGCACGTGCCTGGGCGATTGTCAACAGTGGTCGAAGCTTGCCGCTGCTCGATACAGCGGCCAGCAAGGCTGAGTCTGGTGGGATGAAATGCTTTGGTGTGTTCGAACTCGGGACCTGAAGATTAAATGTCAACAGGCCGCTGCCATCGCTCTCAGAAGCACCACCCAGGAACACTGGAGCGCCAGTGGGGATCGCTACCGGCGCTACGTGCATCGCCGGGCTGACCTTATGCACGCGAGAGTACGTCGGGGAGGAACAGGCGGAGATGAGCAATGCCAGCGCTACCGGCATGACCCCAATAGCCTTGACTCTTCGAGTCGCTCCTATCCCTGCGTGCATAGCTACACCGTACTGGATCTTTGATAATCAGCAACACTCCGGCGCCAAGATCGACCAGGAATCGGTAAGCCGTTGATGGTTCGGGAGGTGGTTGGGCCAGACAGGGCCGTCATTGCAAGGACTCCATGACACACCACCAGTGAGTGGCCAGGAGCTACCAAGGGGTTCTCGCCCCTCTGTGTCTCGTTTGTACCCTTTGTTGGGCCTGTTACAAACCGAGTGGGTTCAGGGCCTGGATCGTCACCGGGGTAACCGTTCCTAGTAGTGACCAGTCAGGCTTACCAGCAATTAGGAGCGCTCGGATTCTAAAGTTTACAAAGTTTGTCGTTCCAAAGGCGATGCGCTTGATCATCGATGCTTTCGCATCCATTGGTCACAAAGGCACTGTGCCCTGTTGTCTCTATGGGGCCAGGATCTCATCGTGTTAGCTTTTCAAGGTTCGTGGCTGGACCTTGCGGGGGTCGTTGGTTATCGGTAAAGTCACGAGTCAGGGCATCGTGGAAACGCTTGCGAGATCTGGGTCACGATAGGCGTAGAGCTCTTCCAGGGACTCCTTGGCCGTCCAGCTGGTAGCCACCTTGTTGTCTGGGTCACCAGCTTCAAGGAAGCGAGTAAGTCCAGGTGCAAACTGGCTAACGGTAGGAACTCGTACGCGGGATTTCTTCCAGTGCCTTTGCAACGTGGTCAAGGCCACTGGCAAAGTCAACCATAGGTTCGCTGAGGGTGAAGCGGAACTGATTCGGTGGTGTATCAGCTGACGGATAGAAGGTCATGCCTGGGGCAACCCGAATATGGTGGTGCGTGAGTTGCAGGAGCGCATTCAGTGCGTCGGGTCGATCAATCCAAACGTTGATGCCCGATCCCACTGGGGGAATCGCGAAGAGCTTGGCGACGGCTATGCGGCGCTCGGCATAGTTGTGTTGAGCCTCGGCGATCAGGTCGTTGGTGGCGGAGTCGTTGAGCATATGGTCGAGGGTGGCTTGCAGCAGCTTGGATGACCACGACGGCCCCAGCGTGCGTCGGCGATTGAGTTCGGTGACAAGGTCGTTTGCCCCGAAGATGGCGGCGAGACGAAGATCGGGGCCGTGAGACTTGGAGAAGCTCATGATGTAGGCGACGCGGGCACCAAGGGTCTCCACCATTGTCTCGAGCGGGGCAGGACTGAGTAGTCCCGAGTGGTCATCTTCGATGACGAGGAGATCGGGGTATTGGATGAGCAAGTCGGCGAGTTGATCAGCGCGCTGTGGGGAGAGGGAATAGCCGGTTGGATTCTGGGAGCGAGGTTGAAGGAGGATGGCACCGACACCACCTTTGGCAAGTTGGATCGCGAGGCGTTCAATCGTCATACCCTGATCGTCGATCGGGACCGTCCGTATCTCAAACCCATGACTCTCGACCAGATCATAGAGAGCGGGGAAGTTCGGCTCCTCGAGCACGATGGCGCGATGGCGGGGCGCTATGGTGGCGAGCAGCCGGTCGATGGCATCGAGCGCACCGTCAACGACGGTGATCGCAAAATCGTCGTCGGTCAACCGTTTCGGTACGAGCGAACGAAGTGTCTCGGCCAACGGCTGATACACCGGTGGATCGAGATAGGACGAGATGGCCGATCCACCAAGATCGCTGATGGAGCGCATTGGATTGGGAAGTAATCGTGGGTCGGGGACTCCTGAGGCGAAATCGAGGAGATAGTTGAGTTGGTCCTCGTAGAAATGCCAGCGTGGGGTGGCTGGAGCTGAACGTGCGGTCTCAGAGACAAAGCTACCCCTTCGCCCATGGGAGCTGAGGAGCCCGAGTTGCGCGAGATGAGACCAGGCCGATGCCACGGTTGTCGGCGAGACGCCGAGATAGTCAGCAAGTTGACGTATCGAGGGAAGGCGATCACCCGGGTTGAGCCGTCCATCCTTGGTCAGGTGTGTAAAAGCTTCGGTCAGTCCTCGCATACCGCTCTGAGTTCGTGTCGTGGCGATCAATTGACAGATTTCTTCGGTGCTGCGCAGGCTGGTTCGTTCCATCATCAAATGGAAGTGTAATCGGAGGTTTTCAATGTTTGGTACATTAAAACCTCATTGGGTCATACACAATTGGCTAATATGGGGGAGTCAGTCGCGAGTAAAGGAGACAACGATGACCAAAGACCTACTCCAGCGCCACCACGCGGTGTTACCTACCTGGGTTTCGCTCTATTATGACGAGCCGATTCAGATTGTCCGTGGCGAGGGTCGCTATGTTTTCGATGCCGACGGCCAACGATATCTCGATTTCTTTGGTGGGATCTTGACCACGATGGTCGGGCATGCGGTGCCCGAGGTCGTCGATGCGGTCGCTGAGCAGGCGGGGCGCATCATCCACAGCTCGACCCTGTATCTCATCGAGCCCATGGTTGAGCTCGCTGAGCGATTGGCCAAGCGTTCAGGAATCCCGAATGCGAAGGTGTTCTTCACAACCTCAGGTACCGAGGCCAACGATGCAGCGCTGTTGCTGGCCTCGACCTATCGACGGTCGAATCAAGTGATCGCCATCAAGAACAGCTATCACGGTCGCTCCTTCACACAGATCTCTGTGACCGGCAATCGGAACTGGTCGCCGACGTCGTATAGCGGGCTCTCGGTGAGTTGGCTGCAAGGTGGCTCGCGGTTGCGTGGTCCGCTCGCGGGTCTCTCGGATGCTGAGTACCTGGCTCGTGGCAAGGCAGATCTCGAGGATGTCCTGATGACGACCACCAGCGGTGATGTTGCTGCGTTGATCGCCGAGCCCATCCAGGGAGTCGGTGGGTTTTGCCTACCTCCTGATGGATACTTCGGCGAGTTACAGAAGATCCTTGCACCTCGGGGCATTCTCTACATCTCCGATGAGGTCCAGACCGGGTTTGGACGTACCGGTGAGCACTTTTGGGGTTACGAAGCCCAGGGTGTTACGCCAGATATGATCACCTTCGCCAAGGGTGTCGGTAACGGCATGGCGCTCGCTGGCGTCATCGCGCGTGGCGAGATCATGGACTCGCTCGGTGCGAGCTCCATCTCGACCTTCGGCGGATCGCCAGTCGCTGCGAGCGCTGGTGTCGCCACGTTCGATTACCTCGTCAACCACAATCTTCAGGAGAATGCCTTGCAGCGTGGTCTAGAGCTTCGCCGCGGACTGGAGGAGGCGGCTGCGGCCAACCCTTCCATTGGCGAGGTTCGAGGGAAGGGCCTGATGCTCGGGGTGGAATTCGTTGAAGGTTCCAACAACGAGCCGGCTCCAAAGCTTGCCAATGAGGCGCTTGAACAGGCCAAGAGTGCGGGACTGCTGATTGGCAAGGGCGGCCTTTTTGGGAATGTTTTGCGTATTGCCCCTCCGTTATCGGTCACCCAGGAGGAGATGGCTGATGCCATCGCTATTTTCAAGCAAGTGCTAGGAGGTCGTCACTGATGACACGCGAGTTGATTGGCCATTTCATCGGCGGTAAAGAGGTCTTCGAGGGTGAGGATCGGGGACCAGTCTTTAATCCAGCGCTTGGGCGCACGGTCAGAGAGGTGCTCTTTGCCGATGACACGATCGTCGATCGTGCCGTCGCCACCGCAAAGGAGGCACAAGTCGCCTGGGGCGAGGAGTCGTTGGCTCGGCGTCAGCGGGTCATGTTCGATTATCGAAGCCTGCTCCTTGCGCATCGTGATGAGATCGTCGCACTCATCAGCGAGGAACATGGCAAGGTTCTTGGTGATGCCGCCGGTGAGTTTGCCCGGGGTATTGAGGTCGTCGAGTTCGTCACTGGTCTGCCACAACTTCTCAAGGGCCAATACAACGATTCGGTCTCACGCGGTGTCGATGCAATGTCGGTCCGCTTTCCCCTTGGCGTGGCAGCCGGGATCACGCCATTTAACTTCCCCGCAATGGTTCCCATGTGGATGTTTCCGGTTGCCCTGGCTGTCGGGAATGGTTTCGTGCTCAAGCCTTCTGAGAAGGATCCCTCGACGGCCCTGCGACTTGCTGAACTATTTGTCGAGGCGGGAGGCCCTCAGGGTCTCTTCAATGTCGTGAATGGCGATCAGCGTGCCGTTGGTCGACTGCTGGAGCACCCGGATGTAAAGGCGATATCGTTTGTCGGTTCGACACCGATTGCGCGCTCAATCTATGAACGCGCCGCCAAGGCTGGCAAACGCGTGCAGGCACTCGGTGGAGCCAAGAATCACATGGTCGTTCTGCCCGATGCTGATGTTGACACCGTTGCAGAAGCCGCCGTATCGGCAGCCTATGGCAGCGCCGGTGAACGATGCATGGCGATATCGGTGATGGTCTTGGTTGGTGAGCAAGGTGAGGACTACCTGGCGGCGATTCGGGAGCGTATGAGCAAGCTCACTGTTGGCTCCTATTTAGATCCCAAGTCGGAGATGGGTCCCCTGATCACCGGAGCACATCGTGATCGGGTGGCCGGACTTGTTGGTGAGGCTGAGGCAAAGGGTGCAACGATTGTGGTCGACGGACGCAAACACCCGTTGGTAAAGGAGAATGGGTTCTTCTTCGGGCCTACGCTCATCGACGGCGTTCGAGTCGACATGGATGCCTACCGCGAAGAGATCTTTGGCCCGGTGCTGCTCGTGTTGCGGGCACAAACTCTTGAGGCTGCCATTGCGCTGGTCAACGACAATCCCTACGCCAATGGTGCGGCGATCTTCACTAGCGATGGTGGTGCGGCAAGAACGTTCATCCGCCACATCGATTCCGGTATGGTCGGGGTGAATGTCCCGATCCCAGTGCCAGTGGCGTATCACTCGTTTGGAGGTTCGAAGCACTCGTTGTTCGGAGACACCCACGTACACGGCGAAGAGGGCATTCGGTTCTACACCCGCGCAAAGGCGGTCACCATGCGTTGGCCTGGGGAGGCTGCGATGGCCACCGGAATGCATTTCGTGACTAACTCATAGAGATCACTGTAGGGTTGTCGGTCGTGGCGAGGTCTCATCGGCGTTTGACCGCATCGGCCCAAGTGCTAACGATGATTCCACAAGCGGGTTAGCAGTCGGAGGAACGAGGTTGCCTCAACTGTTCCTCACATGGAGTTGTTCAGGTCGTGCGCAAGGCAAGGTCCCCAGTTCTCATCATTGCCTGAGCGCCCGCGGTCAGGCAAATGGGGATCGGTTTGCGTTTTGTCAGACGATGGGTCATGTCGACCGCCAGGTGAGCGATGGCACGATGGTGACGTGCATGAACGGAGCGCAAACTTGAGGTGCTTGATCGCTGGCTCTACGTAAGGGTGAGGTTGGCGATGCTGGGGACCACGGTGGTGGCACCGGCCCCAAGCAGCGCCTGCTCGCTGAAGCCTCCGGTCAGTACACCGATGACGGTACCCACGCCAGCGTTTTTGCCGGTGTGGGCATCCATGGTGGTATCTCCCACCGCCACGACCTTGGCCATGCTGGTAACTTGTGCAGCCAACGCGGCTGCAAGGATCATGTCAGGGTATGGACGTCCCCGTAGCGATTCGGTTGGACATAGCGCTCCATCGATCAACGTTTCCCAACCGAGCGTATCGATCAGTAGCTCCTGCGTAGAGGCGGAAAAACCGGTAGTGAGGAAAACACGAATGCCCACAGCGCGTAACTGGCGGAAAAGTTGCGCAGCTCCCGGTATCTCGTCAACCCCAGATGTCAACACCGCCTCCCTGTAGTGTTGTTCAAATGCATGGGTCGCTTGCAATGCCTTCGAATCGTCGCCAAGTAGCGCGGTGAAAACTTCGATCTTGGACTTTCCCATGGTGCTCATAACGTAGCTGCGTTCGTCATCGGTTGGTTCGCGGTGTTCGATTGCGATGATCGCTCGCTCGAATGCATCCATTACTCGCCCTGAGTCCAAGATGGTGGTGCCGGCCATGTCGAAACAGACTAATTCGACGTCTTGTAGGCGGTATGTTGACGTGGTCATCGGATTGCCTCCTCGATCGCCTCAAACGAGGCTTGTGGTGATATCGTCATGCCACGCCCGCCCAGGCCGGTGATCCATGTGACGTTAGGCCGTGGCCTCTCAGAAAAGTAGACGCTGTCATCGCCCGGTACGAGTTTGGAGTAGACACCTTGCCATCGATGAGTGGTGGGTCCAAGGTCGTGACCCAGGAGGCTGCGCGCACGTTGTACGAGGTGATCTTCGATGGCGGCACCAAGGAACGGGGAGCCATGCTCGTCGTGGGTGTCCCCAACGGTCAATGAGCCATCGCTGCGTTGCGAGACGAGGAGTTGTGCCGCGTGGCTCGCCGCGATTGGATCTTGTGGTCCAAGCAGTGATCGTACTGAAGCAAAGGCTGGGTAGTAGCGAAAGGAGTCGATGTCAGCGATGGCTGGCAAGATTGGCCTATCATGGGGAGCGGTCTGTAACATTTGAAGCTGTGTACGCGTGAGCCGGGAGGTGCTGGCGTCGAAGCCGATACTCCGGAGGTCGCTCACCCCGGTTGCGAAGAATGCGTAATCGAAAGGGATGCGGGTGTGATCGATGAGCTCTAGCTCCTCGTCATCACAGTAAATGACTTCGGCGTTGGTGCGCAGCTGATAACTCGGATGCTGGCTCAGCCTCTCGCGCAGGACGGATAGGACAGAACGCGGTTCGGTGATGGCATCCATCGAGCAAAAGAGCGCACGTTGGGTTGGTGCTTGGATTCCATACTTACTGGAAAGCTCGTCGTGGCTGAGTAGGGTGAACCCTCGTCTGCGCGCGTCTGCGAGCTCGTTGGCGGCCTCGAGGGCGTCTACCTCAGACTCAGTGGCGGCCAACGTGATGGATCCATCTGTTCTGAGAGGAAGTTCTGGCCAACGTGCCTTTTGGCTGAGCCATCGATCTCTCGCCGCCAACGCAGTATCAAGTTCTGCTCCAGCCTCACGACCCGAGATCCAGATAAGGCCGAGGTTGCGGATGCTGGCACCTTGAGGCTCGCTATCGCGCTCAAGGTGCACGACCGAATGTCCCTGTTCGATTAGGTGGATGGCAATCCACGTTCCGAGGATCCCAGCACCGACGACAATGATTTTCATGAGCCCACTGTACGTGCAAGCTTGGGCCGAGTGGGAGGGAAAGACGAGCGTTGTCGTAACATTCATGTCCGCGTTTATCTCTTGTCAGCTGGAATTCACTTGGCCTCCGTAGGTTTTGCATCGTCAGAAGATCGAACTACCAGTCATAAAGGGGTCAGTTGTGAAGGCAATGAAATTAGGAATCGCTATGGTGGGCGCGACGGCGGTGCTGCTTAGCGCCTGTGGTAGTGCCTCGAGCGCGAGCACCAGTGCGACCACCTCAAGTACGTCAGTCGATTACGCGACCTGTTCGTCGCTCGCTGCCTGTGGCGGGATGGCCAACCTCGTGAAGGCGGCGAAGGCTGAGGGTGCGTTGACCGTGACGACGTTACCTACTGATTGGGCCAACTATGGGCAGATCATGAGTTCGTTTGAGAAGAAGTACGGCATCAAGATCGATGACGTGAACCCCGAGGGTTCCTCAGCCTATGAAGTCGATTCACTCAAGACGCTCAAAGGGTCATCGCGCTCTCCAGATGTTCTCGACATGGGGATCCCCTTCGCGGTCAAGGCAGCAAATCTTGGTTTGCTGGCAGGCTATCAGGTGAAGGATTACAGTCAGATCCCCTCTGACTGTAAGTCCCCATCGGGTCAGTGGTTCTGCGACTACGGCGGTTACATCTCCATCGGTTACAACGCTGCCCTGACAAAGACACCGGTCACCAGCTTCGCCAGCCTCACCAACCCTGCCTTCCGTGGCGGAGTCGCCCTCGATGGTAACCCTGAGGATGCCGGCGCAGCCTTCTCGGGGGTCATTGCAGCGGCGCTTGGCAATGGTGGCTCCTACAACAACATCATGCCTGGTATCAAGTACTTTGAGCACCTCAAGGCCATTGGAAACTTCATCCCAGTCCAGTCATCGGCTGCGACGATCTCCTCTGGCGAAGTGAAGGTCAACATCGATTGGGACTACCTCAACGTGGCCTATGAAAACGCCCTCAAGGGCAAGGTGGACTGGAAGGTCGTGATTCCCAAGGGCGTCCATTACGCCTCGTACTATGCCCAAGCAATCGCCAAGTACGCGCCGCATCCAGCGGCAGCGCGCCTGTGGGAGGAGTACCTCTACTCAAATACCGGTCAGAATCTGTGGCTTAAGGGGTACACCGATCCGATCCGGCTCACCTCGATGATCAAAGACGGTACGGTCAACAAGACTTATCTCGCGGCCGTTCCCCCGGTGAGTGGAACACCGGTGTTCCCGAGTCAAGCCCAACTCAACGCTGCCCAGACCGTCATCCTCGCTAACTGGCCCAAGGTCTGATGGTTTCAACGCTTACCCGTAACCGGGAGGAGAGTTCCCCCAGCTCTCCTCCCAGACCCCGTCGGCGACGAGCGTTACGTCGCTATGGCGGTGTCGTGCCATATCTGGCATTCCTGCTCATCTTTTTGCTGATTCCAGCCTTCTCGGTCTTGATAGGCGCGTTCGAGTCCAACGACGGCAAGCCAACGCTCTCAAATCTCAGGGTCGCGTTGTCAGGACCCTACCTCCACTCCTTCGTGGCATCCTTTGAGCTATCGATCGGTTCTACGATCATCGCCGTAATCGTTGGCTTCATCGTCGCCCTGGCAGTAGCTGCGACACGGGGACGCCCAAGGGCGTTGGTGCAGTCGAGCTCGAGTGTGTTGGCCGTTCCTGAGGTTTGTCATGTGAGACCATTCTTCCACGATCCGAAGGTTCATCGCTGGGGTCTGGGCTAGCAAGTGTATGGTAACGCTGCGCTCTGTCGTTGATGGCATGGGATAATCAATGGGATCTCGTCATGGACGTCGTGATGGTTGTTCTACGTGCTCGAGGTCGTGCGATTTCCGGGTTGCTGGGTATGAATAATCCAGCATGATCCATGCGTTCGCTACGCCATTCGCAACGCGTTGGTCACAGGCGTCGTGTGGTGCTCGATGCGATCTCCCGTTGGGGATCTTTTGGGTAAGATCAGCGCTCCTCAACGATCACGGGGTCGTCCAGGAGCTTGGTCGACGTGACCGAGGTGCCAAAGGCGGGCGTGCGGCGACTCCGCGGTGGAGGTCGTGACTCGTGACACCAAGCACGCATGATCCAAGTATTTGCATCCCGTTAACCCGCCGTTCGTCGAAGTGGTAATTGGCGTTTTGCTCGCCACCGTAGCTTGAAGTCACTGGGTTATCAAACACCATGTTCTATGTGGCAGATGATGAACGATCAGCCACATGGCTGATGAGTAGAGAAAGATCAAAGGGAGATCGATGAAAGTAATGAAGATAGGAATCGCCATGGTGGGCGCGACGGCGGTGCTGCTTAGCGCCTGCGGTAGTGCCTCGAGCGCGAACACCAGTGCGACCACCTCAAGTAAGTCAGTCGATTACGCGACCTGTTCGTCGCTTGCTGCCTGTGGCGGGATGGCCAACCTCGTGAAGGCGGCTAAGGCTGAGGGTGCGCTCACGGTGACCGCTCTACCGGCTGATTGGGCCAACTATGGGCAGATCATGAGTTCGTTTGAGAAGAAGTACGGCATCAAGATCGATGACGTCAGCCCGGATGCATCATCAGCGACCGAGATCGATGGTCTCAAGACGCTGAAGGGTTCATCGCGATCGGCAGACGTGGTTGATGTTGGAATCCCGTTTGCTGTTCAAGGGGCAAAGCAGGGACTATTCGCAGGCTATCAGGTGAAGGATTGGAGTCAGATCCCCTCTGACTGTAAGTCCCCATCGGGTCAGTGGTTCTGCGACTACGGCGGTTACATCTCCATCGGTTACAACGCCGCCCTTACAAAGACACCGGTCACCAGCTTCGCCAGCCTCACCAACCCTGCCTTCCGCGGCGGAGTCGCCCTCGATGGTAATCCTGAGGATGCCGGTGCAGCCTTCTCGGGGGTCATTGCAGCGGCGCTTGGCAATGGTGGCTCCTACAACAACATCATGCCTGGTATCAAGTACTTTGAGCACCTCAAGGCCATTGGAAACTTCATCCCAGTCCAGTCATCGGCTGCGACGATCTCCTCTGGCGAAGTGAAGGTCAACATCGATTGGGACTACCTCAACGTGGCCTATGAAAACGCCCTCAAGGGCAAGGTGGACTGGAAGGTCGTGATTCCCAAGGGCGTCCATTACGCCTCGTACTATGCCCAAGCAATCGCCAAGTACGCGCCGCATCCAGCGGCAGCGCGCCTGTGGGAGGAGTACCTCTACTCAAATACCGGTCAGAATCTGTGGCTTAAGGGGTACACCGATCCGATCCGGCTCACCTCGATGATCAAAGACGGTACGGTCAACAAGACTTATCTCGCGGCCGTTCCCCCGGTGAGTGGAACACCGGTGTTCCCGAGTCAAGCCCAACTCAACGCTGCCCAGACCGTCATCCTCGCTAACTGGCCCAAGGTCTGATGGTTTCAACGCTTACCCGTAACCGGGAGGAGAGTTCCCCCAGCTCTCCTCCCAGACCCCGTCGGCGACGAGCGTTACGTCGCTATGGCGGTGTCGTGCCATATCTGGCATTCCTGCTCATCTTTTTGCTGATTCCAGCCTTCTCGGTCTTGATAGGCGCGTTCGAGTCCAACGACGGCAAGCCAACGCTCTCAAATCTCAGGGTCGCGTTGTCAGGACCCTACCTCCACTCCTTCGTGGCATCCTTTGAGCTATCGATCGGTTCTACGATCATCGCCGTAATCGTTGGCTTCATCGCCGCCCTGGCAGTAGCTGCGACACGGGGACGCCCAAGGGCGTTGGTGCAGTCGAGCTCGAGTGTGTTGGCCAACACCGGCGGGGTTCCACTGGCGTTCGCCTTTATCGCAACGTTAGGCAATTTTGGGATCGTTACCAAGATTCTCTCGAGCATGGGGATTCACCTGTATGCGCACGGGTTCTCGTTGTATTCGGTGATCGGTCTGATCATCGTCTACCAGTATTTCCTGATTCCCGTCATGATCCTGGTCATGCTCGGGCCAATTCAAAATATCCGCTCCGCTTGGGTAGAGGCGGCGCGCTCCCTTGGAGCGTCGAAGGTCCGATTCTGGTGGTCAGTCGGGTTGCCGATCCTGTCACCCGCGATTCTGTCCGGAACGGTGGTGATCTTCGCGGATGCCTTTGCGGCCTATGCCACCGCTGAGGCGCTGACTTCGGGCACATTGCCACTGGTACCGATTCAGATTGGCAATCTCATCTCAGGGAATGTGGCAGCAGGCCAGGGCAATCTGGGCAACGCCTTGGGTCTTGGCATGATTGTCGTGGTGGCGCTGGCGGCCACGGTCTATGTGTTGAGCCAGAGGAGAGCATCTCGATGGTTACGATAACTCCAGGAGGCGATGGACTGCATCTGCGTCAGGCCGGCATCGGTCGCGCTTTTCGGGCCATCGTGCTCATCATCGTTGGAGCCTTTTTCCTCATTCCGATTCTGGCGTCTGCTCGGTATTCGGTGCTCGGAGTGCACAACCACCTAACGTTATCGGCGTATCGATCGCTGTTTGCCGATCCCAGCTTTCGCTCCTCACTTTGGCTTTCGTTACAGGTCGCGATAGCGACGGTGATTCTGACCGGCTTGCTGGTGATCCCCACCTCGATCTGGGTTACCGTCCGGATACCAAAGCTTCGAGGTCTGTTGGATGCGTTGAGTATCGTCCCACTCGGCGTGCCCTCCGTGGTGGTGGTATTGGGGCTCCTTGGTGCCTATCACAGCATCTTGAATGTTATTCTCACCTCGCCATTTATCTTGGCTCCGATCTATGTCATGTTGGCGCTCCCATACAGTTATCGAACCTTTGATACTGCCGTTCGATCACTTGACGTCAACACGCTGGTCGAAGCCGCCCAGTCGCTCGGGGCTAGCTGGACGCGCACGCTCATCGGTGTCCTGTTGCCAAACCTCCGGGCGGGGATGATCGGTGCACTGATCTTGGCTGGCGCCTATGCCCTTGGTGAGTTCGTGGTCGCATCCCTGCTGAGCTTTAACACCTTCCCGGTTTACATCGTCCAAATCGGGTTAACCGCCGCTGCTGAGGCGGTAGCGGTCTCGCTGGTCGCTCTGTTAGTGGCCTTTGTGCCGCTCTCGCTGGTGACGATTCTTGGCGGAGGCCGTAGCAAAACGAAGCAAAGGAGTATCGGTGTCACAGGTTGATTTACGGCTGGAGGGTTTGGAAAAGTTCTACGGTTCGATGCATGCCCTCGATGGCTTCTCACTCGAGGTTGCCGCTGGGGAGCTTGTCGTATTACTTGGTCCATCCGGTTGCGGCAAGACCACCGCCTTGCGCTCGGTTGCAGGGTTGGAGCGCCTTGATGGCGGACACGTCTTTGTTGGCGGCGTTGATATCACCAATCAAGCTGCAGCGAAGCGTAACATGGGAATCGTCTTTCAGCATTACAGCTTGTTTCCACACCTTACGGCGAGCGAAAACATCGAGTTTGGCTTGAAGATTCGCAGAGTCGATGCTGCGAGCCGACGCCGACGCTCCGCGGAGCTGCTCGAACTCGTTGGTTTGGCCGATCTCGGTGGTCGGTTCGCCCATCAGCTCTCAGGTGGACAGCAACAGCGTGTCGCCTTAGCGAGGGCGTTGGCCATAGAGCCATCCGTGTTGCTGTTGGACGAGCCACTCTCGGCGCTCGATGCAAAGGTTCGTGTCAGCCTGCGCGACGAGATCCGTCGGGTCCAGAAAGAGGTCGGTATCGCAACCATCTTTGTCACCCATGATCAAGAGGAGGCGCTCGCCATCGCCGATCGCATTGGGGTGATGCATGCAGGCGTGCTCGAGCAGCTTGGCTCGCCGGCACAGATTTACACGGGTCCAGCTACCGAGTTCGTTGCTGAGTTCGTCGGTAAGGTCAATCGTCTCAGCGGAAAGGCAACGAACGAAACAACGGTTGTTACCAAGAGTTTTGGGGCCTACTCGGTCGGTGAGCCGGTCGTTGCCGGCCGCGACTACGAGATCTTGGTCCGCCCGGAGCAGCTCGGCGTTCGCGGTGTTGCGGGAGGCACCAGCCGACTGGTCGAGATGTCCTTTCTGGGCTCCAGTTTTTCTGCCGTGGTGCAAGGCTCTGATGGAGCTCGGGCTGTGGTGGCGGTCTCTCCAGAGGAGTCGATTGGTTTTCGCGTTGGAGAGGCCGTTGAAATCTACCAACGCGGTCCGACGCTCTTGACGTTGCCAGCCCCATCACAACACGAGGAGCGCTCCGTGCCCGAGTTCGCGGAGTTGGACTAGCCATGACGAGGTCGAGGAGACGGTAGCGACGATGAATTCAGTTAAGGCTGTAATAGAGTTGTTGTCTGGCCCGAGCATGCAACGCAACTTCGGCGAGGAGCTACCTCTGATTGATCATTTGCTCCAGACGGCGGAGCTGTTGTGGACCGATACCGGTGATGGCGAATTGGCGATGGCCGGGTTGTTGCACGATACGTCGTGGACGCGAGGATCATCGGAGGCCGACCACGCAGATGAGTCCGCCAGGATCGCTCAAGAGCTCGGGTTCGCGCCAAGGGTCGTGGAGCTGATCGCGCTGCATGTAACGGCTAAGCGCTATCTTGTGCGTGCAGATTCGCGCTACTGGGGCAAGCTGTCGAAGGAGTCGCGTGCAACCCTGGTCGAACAGGGTGGTGCACTTCCGATTACCGAGGTAGCGACGTTTGAGGCGAGCGCGCACTTTGGCGATGCGATCCGCTTGCGGCTCGCTGATGACATGGCAAAGGATCCAGTTCGTCGCACCCGTCCGCTGCTCGAGTTCACTCCGATTATCGAGCACGCATTGAGCTCGGGGGCTGGTCCAGCTCGGTAGGATGATACCCGGATGTGATAGCAGAGCCGTTCTCGGCTGTGCAACCCTGGTGTCGTTCGTGGTGAGTATGGAGGATTCGATTGGTCAGCCCCAACGATGATTGGTCGTTGATCGATGCCTATGATTACGCCTTAGCACCCGAGAGAATCGCGCGGGTTCCCGCGGAGCCGCGTAGCTCGGCAAAGCTGTTGGTCGGTCTTACCGACGAACCCTACGCTGTCACCGTTGCAGAGCTTGGATCGCTGCTTGACGAGGGTGACGTGGTGGTCGTCAATGACTCAAAGGTGGTGCCGGCACGGTTTCACGTTCAGCGAGCCACCGGTGGGAGTGTCGAGGTCCTCTTGCTGGCTACTGACGGTGCGAAGTTTGAGGCCTTGATTCGCCCCAACGCCCGGATCCGTGATGATGAGTTGCTCTATCGCGATCATGAGCCGGTGTTTCGTGTCTGTGGTGGAGGTGTTGCGTCCTCGGGATTGCAGACCCGGATCGTCGAGGTCCTGGGGGACGCCGTCTTCTCCTATGGCGAGATCCCACTCCCGCCCTATCTTGCCGGTGTGAGCATCGACCCCGATCGATACCAAACGGTGTATGCCAATCGTCCGGGTTCGGTGGCTGCCCCGACTGCGGGACTGCATTTCGATGAGGCGTTGCTTGGCGATCTTAGACAACGAGGTATCGATGTCGTCAGAGTTGAACTCGAGGTTGGCCTTGGCACCTTCGCTCCCGTGAAAGAGCGAGAGTTGGACAAGCACGAGATGCACGCCGAGCGCTATTCGGTCACGCCCGAGGCCCTTGAGCGCATCGGTGGGGCCCGTCGGGTCGTCGCCATTGGTACCACCGTGGTGCGCACCTTAGAGACCATCGCCCATGGGGGTGAGTTGTGTGGCGCCTCGTCGCTGTTCATTCGTCCAGGTTTTGAGTACCGTGCTGTCGATCTGTTGCTGACGAATTTCCACGTGCCACGTTCCACGCTCCTTGCACTCGTAGCCGCGGCGGTTGGCTCGCGTTGGCGCGATCTCTACCAGTATGCTCTTGCCAATGACTTTCGGTTCCTCTCCCTCGGTGACGCGATGCTGATCCCCACCAATCGGTTTGTCAGCGGACCCCGTTTTGGCGCTGGCGTTGACAAGAGTGCCGGGGATGGCCAGTGACCCACTTCGTGGTGGGTGCAACTGATGGTGCGGCCCGGCGTGGGCAGCTCGCGCTGCGCTCTGGCATCGTCGAGACACCGCTGTTTATGCCGGTCGCTACTCGCGGGATGGTGCGACTCACACCGACCGAAATCGTGGCCGATCTGGGCTACCAGGTGCTGCTTTCCAACACGTATCACCTGATGCTGAGGCCCGGTGCCGAAGTTGTCGCCAAGATGGGAGGCTTAAACGCCTTTACTGGCTTTCCTGGAGCTTCGCTGACCGACTCGGGTGGCTTCCAGATCATGTCATTGGATGCGACGATCACCTCCACGGGGGCTCGCTTTCGCAACGTCTACGATGGCTCATGGGTCACGCTGACTCCAGAGGAGGCGGTGTCGACCCAAGAGGCTCTTGGGGCCGACATTGCAATGGTGCTCGACGTCTGTACGAAGTTGCCAGCAGACCGTGATGTCCTTTCCTACAATCTGGAACTTACCACCCGATGGGCCCAACGCTGTGCCGAGGCCCGTCGCGACGAGACGCAACGGCTCTTTGGGATTGTCCAGGGTGGGGTTGACGCTGAGTTGCGTTCTATGAGCGCGCAAGCGATTGCGGACATCGGTTTTGATGGTTATGCCATCGGAGGTTTGGCGGTCGGTGAATCGGCTGAGAGTACGCTCGATGCGCTGCGAGCGAGCATTGCTGAGCTACCAGCGGATCGACCCCGGTATCTCATGGGTGTTGGCGATCCCTATCTGATGGCCCATGCGGTCGCTCTTGGGGTTGATATGTTTGATTGTGTCGCACCCACACGTCTCGCTCGCCACGGTACGGCGCTCACCCAGCAAGGCCCGTTGCGCGTTAAAGGAGTCGGCCAGCGTGGGCTCGACGAGCCGCTCGATCCAGCGTGTGGCTGTCGAGTGTGCCAGCGAGTCTCGAAGGGTCTTTTGCATCATCTGCTCCACGTTGACCATGAGAGTGCCGGCGCGTTGCTTTCGATCCATAACCTGGCGTTTCAGTTCGAGCTGATCTCTCGGTTGCGCAAGGCCATCGACGATCACAAGATCGAAGAAGTGCTTACACAAGTCGATAAGATTTGGCGACGACCCACCTTAGCGTCTTCTCTGGGTAACGATTAGCGTTGTAGTTGTGTAGGTGGCTAGGATGATGTGTTTGGTTCCATGGATAAAGGTGGGTAATGCGTAAAGGGCGATGGATCCAATCGGTCCTCATTAGCACGGTGGTAGCGATCGCCGCCTTCGTGGCGGTGATCAGTGTCCACTATCATCCGGTGCTTGGATTGGATCTACAAGGAGGGGCTTCGGTCGTCTACAAGCCGGCTCGCAAGGTATCAGCGGCGACGCTTGACGAGACGATCTCCATTATCGAGAATCGTGTGAACGCCCTCGGCGTGGGTGAGCCGTCAATTGGACAGCAGGGTACCGATATCGTCGTCGATCTTCCCGGTATCAAGGATCCCAAAAGGGCACTGAGCTTCATTGGACAGACGGCTATTTTGCAGTTCCGCCCGGTATTATGCACGGCACCGCTCTACACCAAGCCACCGGCGAGCCTGCATCTTAAGAAGTCGCAGCTGACACCGACCTGCCCGACGTCGGCGACGGACACCGCATCGACGCTCCAGTACGTGCCAACGACCAGCCCGCTCAAGGCCAACTCAGCCCAGACGGCGGTACTGCCGGAGTACTCGGCCAACTCCAAGACGGTGGTGGCTCGCTATGTGGTCGGGCCAACCCTGTTGACCGGTAACGCAATCAAAAGCGTCTACGCCGCACCCGAGTCACAAACTGTCTCCAACAAGTGGGCGATCAACTTCACGCTGACGGCTAAGGGGGCACCAGTCTTTAATCAGATTGCCAAGACCTACTATCATCAGCTGCTCGCGGTCGTACTCGATGGGACTGTGCAGTCGGCTCCCGAGATCAACTCCACCAACTTCAATGGGCAAGGACAGATCACCGGCAACTATACGCAGGCGACGGCGACGGATCTCGCCACCATCTTGCACTATGGTGCCTTGCCGGTGCAGCTGGTGCAACAGACCGTGCAGACCATCTCCCCGACGCTTGGTGCTGCCTCGCTGCGAGCTGGTCTCATCGCCGGAATCGCCGGTCTGATTCTGGTTATGCTCTATACCATTTTCTATTACCGACTGCTCGGACTCGTCGTGGTTGGGGGGCTCGCGACGACCTTTGCCGCCCTTTGGGCGATTATCGCCTTGCTTGGGCACACCGCGCAGCTGACACTCAACCTTTCGGGGGTGACGGGCATCATCGTGTCGATTGGTGTCATCGTCGACTCCTACATCGTCTTCTTCGAACGGCTCAAGGACGAGGCTCGCAACGGTCGGAGCCTACGAGCGTCGGTCGATACGGGATTCACCAAGGCGTTTCGAACGATTATCGCAGCTGACCTCGTCTCGTTCATCGGTGCTGCGTTGCTGTACTATTTCAGCATTGGAGATGTCCGTGGTTTTGCCTTCTTTCTTGGTCTCTCGACGATTCTCGATGTGGCCTCGGCATGGTTCTTCACGCGCCCACTTGTCCTGTGGATTGGTAACTCGATCTCTCCCAAGCATTACCGTTGGTTGGGCGTCCCCCTCGTGCAGGTTACCCAGAAGCCATTGGCTGGTACTGGCGTGATTCGACCAAGCCGTGTAGCCACGAAAGGGGTATGACAACGATGTCTAACGACACGACCAATAACCACGCTCCAACGACCGATGAGACCCAGGTGTCTAGCCCAGAGGGGGCGCTGACGTCGCAGGGCTTTGAGACTCGGACCATCGATGCGAGCGAGGCATCCTGGTGGCGACGACTGGGCGCAGGTGCGACGCATTATCCTTTTGTGCACCGTTCGCGTTACTACTTTGTGCTTTCGTTCCTCGTTATCGTCGCTGGTCTCGCCGCCCTGACCGGCCGTGGGTTGAACTTTGGCATCAGCTTTAAGGGGGGTGTCAGTTGGCAGGTGCCATCGGCGACCTTGACCGTTAAACAAGCGCAAGGGATCGTGGCGCGCGCGGGCGTCACCCAAGCTACCGTGGTGACGCTGGGATCACGCTCGGCGAGAACCCTTGAGGTCCAGGCTGGCTTGACCAAGCTCTCGGGTGCCGCGAGAACTGCCAAGGAGAATCAGGTAGCTTCGTTACTCGCCGCCAAGGCACACATACCTTCTTCTGCGGTCGCAATCGAATTTGTGGGTCCTACCTGGGGTGGCCAGATCACGGATGCTGCCGTCAAGGCCCTGATCGCCTTCTTCGTCGGCATCATCTTGTACATCTCCATCCGATTTGAATGGAAGATGGCCGCTGCCGCGTTCGTTGCCGTGATCCACGACCTTTTGGTGACGGTTGGAATCTATGCCTTGAGCGGGTTCCAGGTGACGCCGTCGACGGTGATCGCGGTCTTGACCATCCTCGGCTATTCGTTGTACGACACCATCGTTGTCTTTGACCGAATCAAGGAGAACGTTGCTGGCCTAGTCGATAAAGGGAAGATGAACTACTCCGACGCGGTTGACCTGTCGGTGAACCAGACGCTCGCACGCTCGCTCAATACCTCCTTGGTGGCTGTCATACCCATTCTCTCTGTGCTGGTGATCGGGGCCTATGTACTCGGCGCGACCACGCTGAAGAACTTCGGTCTCGCACTTGTGGTCGGGCTGACCAGTGGTGCGTACTCGTCGCTGTTCATCGCCTCTCCTTTGCTGGCTCGCTTCAAAGAACGCGAGCATCGATATCGTCAGATCAGGGCACGCATCGAGCGTCGCGCTGTGGCCGCTGAGCCTGAAGGATTGACGGCATCCTAGAGCAATGATGGTGGATCGCGATCTTCAATCGCTGCTCGAGGCGATGGATCTTGAGGAATCTTCGGATGCGTCAGGGACCGTAGCTAAAGCCTTGGAGTTTGCAAGGGTCGCCCACCGTGCCCAGCGTCGACACTCAGGCGAAGCTTATGTTACCCATCCGATCGGGGTGGCGCTGATCACCGCGGGGCTCGGTGGTGATTTAACCGCCGTCGTTGCCGCACTGCTCCACGACACGGTGGAGGATACCTCGGTGACACTTGCCCAGATTGGCGAAGAGTTCTCCACCACCGTCGCCGATGTCGTCGATGGACTCACCAAGCTCGATCGGATCAGCTTCGATTCCAGAGAAGCACAACAGGCTGCGACGATGCGTAAGATGCTGATCGCGATGGCCAAGGATGCGCGGGTCTTGGTCATCAAGCTGGCTGATCGACTGCACAACATGCGTACGATTGCCGCCTTGCCAGTCGAGAAGCAGCGTCGTATCGCCCAAGAGACCATGGATATCTACGCACCACTGGCGAACCGCCTGGGGATCGAGGACATGAAGTGGCAACTCGAGGATTTGGCCTTTGCGACGTTGCACCCGAGGCGCTATGCCGAGATCGATCACATGATCGCCACGCGCGCGCCTGAGCGTGAACGCTACCTTGAACAAGTCATCACGGAGCTGCAACGGCGACTCGCCCAAGTCGGCATCGAGGCTGAGGTCACTGGACGCCCAAAGCATCTGTGGTCCATCTACGAGAAGATGATCATCAAGGATAAGGACTTCGATTCGATCTATGACATCATCGCGGTACGCATCGTCACGGAAAACGATCGGGACTGCTGGGCGGCCCTTGGTGTCGTGCACTCGTTGTGGGCACCTATCCCGGGTCGCTTCAAGGACTATATCAACGCTCCAAAGTTCAACCTTTATCAGTCGTTGCACACGACGGTACTCCTCGATAAAGGCAATCCGCTCGAGGTGCAGCTACGGACCAAAGAGATGCATCGACGGGCTGAGTTCGGGATCGCGGCCCACTGGGGCTACAAAGAGGGTGCCAGTGGAGCCAACGTTCCGTGGGTCGATCGCATTATGGAGCTCCAAGAGGATCTTCCTGATCCCCTCGAGTTCCTCGAACATCTCAAGTCGGATCTCGAGATGGACGAGGTCTACGTCTTCACCCCGAAGGGCAAGGTCGTCACCCTGCCCGTTGGTGCCACGCCGCTGGATTTTGCTTACTCCATTCACACTGAGGTTGGACACCGTTGCATCGGTGCCAAGGTCAATGGCCGCCTCGTACCGCTCGAGTCAGTACTGCGCTCCGGGGACACGGTAGAGATCGTGTCATCGCGCTCACCGACGGCGGCGCCCTCCAGGGACTGGCTTTCGATCGTCGTCACGCCTCGTGCAAAGGCGAAGATTCGCCAGTGGTTCTCCCGGGAGCGGCGGGAGGAGTCGATCGAGATCGGCCGCGATGAGTTGACCAAGGCTCTTCGACGCGAGGGTCTTGCGGTCAATGCCCATCTCTCGCAGGCGGGCCTTGCCAAACTTGCGAAGATGAATGGGCTCCATGACGGTGAAGGCCTCCTGGTTGCGGTCGGTGAGGGTCATGTCTCGGCACGTGCGATTGCCCAACGCCTCCAGCGCAACGAACTTGAGACCGAAGGGTACGCCCCAACGGTCTCACACCAGCGCTCGCGCCGTATGTCGAAGGGCCCGATGGTCTTCGTCGAGGGAATGGAGGATGTGCTCGTACGCATTTCGCGCTGTTGCAACCCGATCCCGGGTGACGAGATCGTTGGGTTTATCACCCAGGGCCGCGGTGTGGGAATCCATCGGGCCGACTGTCCCAACGTGCTCGATCTGCTCAAACGAGCAGGGGAGCGACGCGTTGAGGTTGAGTGGGCTCATGAAGGCGGATCGACCTATCAGATGGCGATTGAGGTCTTGGCTCTTGACCGCGCTCGGCTGCTGGCTGATGTCTCCAAGGTGCTCAGCGAACACCATGTGAATATCACCATGAGCTCTTCGCGAACCGGGGGTGACCACGTCTCGCGGATGCGGTTTGAATTCGAGCTCGTCGACCCTGGACACCTATCATCGGTGCTTGGGGCTATTCGACAACTTGACGGGGTGTTCAATGCCTATCGCATGTTGCCGGGTGCGTCACGTCGCGAGAGTGAGGCTGTCGTGGATGGCGGTGCTACCGACGCTGGAGCTCATGCGAGCCGTGAGCGTCAATAGATTCTGACGCACTGGCCGCGAAATCACTGGCTGCTGTGCCCGTTATTTGACACCGGGGGCACGGTCGAGGTGACACGCCCTGGCAAGAAACCCGATGAAGTCGGGTTCACAAGGGTATCGAGCACGCCAGCCACAGCACTGGGCCTGCTACTAGGACGACACCGTCGTGGCTCAAGGCATGGCGTTGGCAATCGCTGTCTTTTTGTCGCGCTCGTGGATCGTGGGTATCTGGAGGGTGGTGGTGCATCACCCAATCGCCAACGGGTGTGATCCGGGTTGCGTAGCCACGCTTGGGGTCAGTTGGCCTTTTTGGGTCGGTAGACTGGGCCCAACGTTCGCCCAGGAGGTCGCGAGTTGGTATCCCTGATTGCATCCATCGCCTCACTCGTTGTATTGATCGTCAGTCTTATTGTCCTGGCGCAGGTGCGCACGCTGAAGTCACAGATGGATGAGTTTGCGAGCCAGTGGCGTCAGGAGATGGTCGAACTGATTCGGTATGCGACGACCGTCGCCCACGAGGCGACCTCAACGGCGAGCGAAACGCGCGAGCTCCTTGAAGAGCGCACGACCGATGTCCAGGCTATCGATCGGATGACCAAAACGGTGATCAATACCGTTGGATATCCTTTTGTGTCGGTGGGTAGGCTACGCTTGGCCGTTCGACGCGGTCGTAGGGTTTTCCATGATCGTCGGGAGGGTATTAGTTGATGCATCGGGGTAGGTGGTTTCTGCTTGGGATTGGCGTAGGAGTCGTTGGCACGCGAAGAGTAGCGACGGCGCTCCGTCCGATTCTGGAACGTCCACTCGAGCAAAGCGCCAAGCGTTCAGTGAAAAGGATGCGTGGTGATGTGAAGGTTGCGCTTCGTGAGGCGATTGCGGCCTATCGAAACGACGTACCGCCGGGACGAGTTGTTGAGGGACATGCGAGGGAGATCAATGGATTCCAATGAGTTGAGGCGGTCGTTCCGCGAGTTTTTCGTTGAGCGTGGACATACCCCTGTTCCTTCAGCAAGTCTCATTCCCTTTGACAAAACCGTGCTCTTCACGGTGGCTGGGATGGTCCCATTCAAGCGATATTTCCTTGGGGAGGAGCCAGCACCCTTTGCGCGAGCAACGAGTATCCAAAAGTGCATGCGAGCTGGCGGCAAACACAACGATCTCGACCAGATCGGGCAGACGCTTCGCCATCTCACATTCTTCGAGATGCTCGGCAACTTCTCCTTCGGTGACTACTTTAAGGAGCAGGCGATTCCCTATGCATGGGAGCTCGTGACCTCGGTTCTCGGTCTTGAGCCCGACCGGCTTTGGATCACCGTGCATACCACCGACGATCAGGCGGCTGAGATTTGGCGCGACGCTGTTGGGGTCGCACCGAACAGGATCCAGCGCCTCGAGGAGGATAACTGGTGGCAGATGGGCGATACTGGTCCCTGTGGTCCGTGCTCGGAGATCTATTATGACAAAGGCGCTACCTATGGCGCCGATGGTGGTCCTGCCTTCGGATCGGATGAGCGGTTTTTAGAGATCTGGAACCTCGTCTTTATGCAGTTCGATCAACAAGATAGTGGCGACCTCGTTCCGCTGCCTAAGCCCTGCATCGATACCGGGGCAGGGCTAGAGCGCATCGTGCCGATCCTGCAAGGTCGTCCGTCGGTGTTCGAGACCGACTTGGTCTTCCCCATTCTTGAGGAGGCCCAATCGTTGACGGGGAAGAGCTACGGTGCTGATCACCACGATGACGTTGGTCTACGCATCATGGCCGATCATGCCAGGGCGATGACCTTCCTGTTGGCCGACGGCGTAGTCCCTACGAACGAGGGTCGAGGGTACGTGTTGCGACGAATCATCCGACGGCTGATTCTTCGCGCCCAGCTCCTTGGTGCGCAGACACGGGTTGTCGAGCGGCTGGTCTCAGGTGTCGTTGCGACGATGGGGGAGGCCTATCCGGAGTTGAGCGAGCGCCAAGACCGGATTATGGAGCTGGCGACCCGAGAGGAGGCGCGTTTCCGACAGACACTGGCCATCGGTGCCCCAGTCTTGGATTCCGCCATCGAGGGTGGTGCGGTCACCGGCGAGGTCGCCTTTCGTCTCCATGACACCTTCGGTGTTCCCATCGAGTTGACGACCGAGATCGCTCTCGATCGCGGCGTCGTGGTCGATCTAGAGGGCTTTCATCAGGCGATGGCTGAGCAACGCAGTCGTTCGCGTCAGGCTGGTCTTGGCGGCGATGGTGTTGTCGAACAAGCCGATGGGGCGTTGTGGGTGCTTGAGACCTTTGGGAAGACGGAGTTCCTGGGTTATGACACCGAGCAGAGCACGGGTGAGGTCCAGTTCGTCGGTCAAGAAGGTGACCGGATGGTGCTCTATGTCGATCGCACGCCGTTTTATCCGGAAGGTGGAGGCCAGGTTGGCGATACTGGAAGCATCATCGGTACGGGTTTGCGAGCCCGAGTTCTCGACACCGACCAGCCGGTTCAAGGCGTCATCAGACACTGGATCGAGCTAGAAGAGGGCGAAGTTGAGGTCGGAGCGAGCGTTGAGCTATCAGTCGATGTCGAGCGACGGGCAAAGCTTCGCGCCAACCATAGTGCCACCCACCTTCTGCAGTGGGCGTTACGCCAAGTCCTTGGTGATCATGTTGCCCAACAGGGTTCTCTCGTCGCACCCGACCGGCTGCGTTTTGACTTCACCCATTGGGCGCCACTGACCGCGAGCGAGATCGAACGTGTCGAGGAGCTGGTGATGGGCCAGGTGATCACCGCCGAGCACGTCGTGACCGAGGTAAAGGATAAGAGCGCTGCGCTCGACGAGGGTGCGATCGCCTTCTTTGGCGACCAGTATCAAGATGTCGTTCGTGTCGTGCACGCTGGTCCTGAATCGGTCGAACTCTGTGGGGGAACCCATGTGCACTCCCTGGGAGAGATTGGGCTCTTCAAAATTATCGCCGAAGGGTCGATCGGCGCCAACACCAGGAGAATCGAGGCCGTTACCCAACTTGAGGCCCTTGGTGTCGTGCACGGTCTCGAGCGTCAACTCGACGCCATGGAACGTGTCCTGCCTGGTGGCAGGGATCAGCTTGTGGAGCGGCTCACGGTCCTTCTCGAGAAGAACAAGTTGCTGGAAACCCAACTATCGAACCTGCGCCAAGAGTCGCTGCGTGCCCTCGCGCGCGAGCTCGGTCAAAGCCATGACGGGCCGTGGATTGTCGAGCGCGTCGATGGTCTCAGCGCACAAGACCTTCGTTATGTCGTCACGCAGCTGCGCCACCGCAACGGTCTTGAGGGTGTGGTGCTCGCCAGCGTCACCGATCAGAAGGTCGCTCTGGTAGCCGCCGTCACCAACCCCGAGCTTCGTGGGGCGAACGAGATCCTCGAACCGGTGGCGAACGCCGTCGGTGGTAGGGTGGGGCCCCAACGTGAGCTAGCACTCTCTGGTGGGCGTGCTGTCGCAGAGCTTGACGGTGCTCTCGATGCACTGCGCGCCAGCCTCGCGCAGACACCATGAGGGTCCTCGGCTGCGATCCCGGCGAGCGCAGGATTGGACTTGCCATCAGTGTCGGCTCCACAGCGCTCCCATTGTCGGTCATCGAACGCAAGGAGGGATGGATCGAGGCGATTCGTGCCGTAGTGGATCACTATGGCGTCGAGCTGATGGTCGTTGGGGTTCCATTAGCTTTGAGCGGATCGACAACTGCATCCACCACCATGGCGCACCGCTTCATCGCCGAGGTCGCCGCGGCCATCAAGGTGCCAGTGGTCGAGGAGGATGAGCGGTTTTCAAGCCGTGGGGCGGAGCGAGCGTTGAGTGCCGCTGGGGTTTCGATGCCCCGACAACGAGGAAAGATTGACGATCTCGCGGCAGCCGACATCCTTCAACGATACCTCGATCGGGCTGCTAGTGACTAAGTGGCGGTGGCTCGTCACCGGTGTCGTTGCCCTGGTGATCTTGGTGCTCGTTGGTGGCGGCATTGCCTACGATGTCGAGTCACGCCCAGGTCCGACCGGGCGCTCAGTTGCCGTGGTGGTCACGCCTGGGGAGTCCGTCAACGCCATCTTCGACCAGCTGGCCTCGGCTAACGTGGTACGCGCCCCACTTCTGTTTAAGGCATACGCTCAGATAAAGGGTGTTGGCATCATCGATTCTGGTGTCTATTTTCTGCGCACCAATGAGGGATATGCCAAAACTCTAGGGTTGTTGACCGGTGGACCGTCGTCAGTGAAGCTGACCGTGCTCCCTGGAATGACCATCGATGGGATCGCGGTTCAGCTCAAGAGCATGCCGAGCGCGAGCCTTTCAGAGAAAAGCTTTCTTAACGAAGCGAGTGATCCCAGTGCCTTCCATTCACCATATCTCGTCGGTGGAGCGAGCCTCGAAGGGTTGCTGTATCCGGATACCTATTTCGTTGACCCCCTCGGGACCGCGTCCGAGCTGATTCAACAGATGTTGAATAGTTCGACCCAAGCGTTCGAGCGCGACGGCCTGGCCCCCGGGGGAAGCTATCACTCCCTCAGCACCTATCAGGTCATCATCGCTGCCTCGATTGCCGAACGTGAGGCAAATACGCCAGTGGGATACGCCAAGGTTGCCAGAGTGATCTTGAACCGACTCGCTGCCAACATGCCGCTTGAGATGGACTCCACCGTCAGATTTGCGAGCTCGAACTACACGAACCCGATTACCGGAGCCCAGCTCAAGGATCCATCTGCCTACAACACGTACACCCATCTCGGCCTACCGCCAGGCCCGATTGGCTCCGTAGATTCCGCTGGCATCCAGGCGGTCTTGCACCCAGCGTCCGGTACCTGGCTCTACTTTGTCCTCTTGCGCGGCCACAAGCATCTGTCCTTCTTCCAGACCTTTGCGGCCCAGCAGGCGGCGATCGCCCGTTATGGGGAGCAGTGACGATGGCCAATGCATCTTCCATCACACCACAGGTCCCATTGGCTTGTGTCCTTGGTCACCCGATCACCCATAGCCTCTCGCCAACGATTCACGAGGCGGGGTTGAGAGCGCTCGGTTTATCGGGTCGTTATCTTGCCTTTGAGACTGACGTGGCCCAACTCGCAACTGCGCTCAGTTCGCTTGGTTCACTCGGCTTTCGTGGTACGAATCTGACCGCGCCGCTCAAGGTAGCCGCCAGGACACTAGTGGATGTGGAGGATGACGATGTGCGCCACATCGGCGCGGTCAATACGATCGTCTTCGATCAGGGGCGACGGATCGGACACAATACCGATGCCCAAGGTCTTATCACAGCGCTGACCGAGGTTTGTGGAGTTGCGTTGTCCGGAGTCACGGTATTGATCCTCGGTGCTGGTGGCGCCGCCAGGGCCGCCATCTGGGCGATGAGTCAGGCGAGGGCCAAGAAGGTGGTGGTGATGAGCCGTCGATTCGAGTCGGCGACGTCGCTTGCTGCTGCGTTTGGCCAGGAGGTGATCCCCGTACAGACCGTTGACGGCATGGGAGTTGATCTTGTCATCAACGCTACGACCGCTGGGATGCGCGGCACTATCGGCGAATCGGAGGTTCCGATCGATCTCACGGCACTTGGGTCAATCGGATGTGTCTATGACATGGTCTATGATCCAGCGACCACGCCATTGTTGCAGATGGCCAAGGGCCTCGGGGTGCCGGCGTTCAATGGCTTGTCGATGCTCGTAGCACAGGCCCGACTGGCGTTCGGGCATTTCTTCGGCCAGATGCCTGATCTTGATGCACTGATGGCGGCGCTGAACCCAGAGCGTTGATCGAACGTTGGCTCGGCTGGGTGAAAGGGTGTACGACCTCGGTGATCTCCCCATCATGTACCCGTGGCTTTGCCGCCTGGCTCTGGGTGGATCTGGTTGGGCCAGTGACTCCGTCAGGCTTATGCTTGTCAGACCCCGAACCGCGGGTGCACGCGCCTCACGGTCGCAGCGCTGCAAGGTTCCGACGAACCTCTTTATCCTTGAGCATGGCCACCTCCAGAGTCAGATCAGGCACCATAAGCTTCTAGCCGTCGGCTCTAGAGCCTTGAGTTCGTTGATGCGTTTGATAGCATTGGCTTTGGCGCCGCCATAGGTGTTCTTCCATCGGTACCAGTGGTCTCCGTGATAGGCGAAGCGGCGGGTAACCTCTGCGATGGTTGTACCAACGTTTGCGCATCTGATCGCCCTCAGCTAGTTTTGCGATGACTTGATCTGGTGTGTGCAACCTGGCTCAACATGGGCGTACCTCCCGTAGCTATTTTGGTCGGCCTTCTCACATTTCGGGTGGATCACCTAGGGTACACCGGCTCAGTTCCGTGTCCCATTTTGGTGAGCAAGTCCACGTGGCAGAGAAGGCACGTCGGGGGAACGCTCCATTGACGTCGCGTTCTTCGGCCTTGAGCCCCTCTATCAAGAGGGGAATACGGTTGGTATTGACGCATGGGAGCCTTGCATGTGGCGTTGACGGGGTGTGCAGGAAAAGTCTACGCTTGGGTGATCTGCGTTTTAGGCCGATGCCATGGTTATGATCGAGCCTGGCATTGAGCGCACCTTTACGACCCCTGAACTGTCGTCGCTCGCACGCGGACTCATCAGTGCCGGACTCGTCGACGAGCAGGTGTTGCGCCAAATCCTTGCGACCAAGGGTGAACAGCACTCGGTCATCCGAGCCCTGGTTGAGGGTCGCGCTGTCGACGAGGTAGCGCTGTGTCATTTTCTCGCAGAACGCTACGGTGTCGAAGAGCTCGACCTTAATGGTATGAGCTTTGATCCGACGGTCATCGGGCTGCTCCCTGCGCGTGCAGCCCGTCGCTATCTCGCCCTCCCACTGCGTGAGGAACCCAGCTCCATCATGGTAGCGATGGTGGATCCCACTGACATCGTTGCCAAAGATGACTTAAAGACGATCTTACGGAGGGATCTCCACTTAGTTGTGGTGACCTATTCGCAGTTGCTGGCGACGATAGAGCGCTCCCAGCTCAACCTTCAGGCTCAGTTCGACCTCTCCGAGCAGGCTGAACAGACCCAGGAGTCTTCCCAAGTTGACGTCGCTGATGTCGTAGAGGATGGCCCGATCGTCTCGTTGGTCAATCAGATGATCTCCCAGGCGGTGCTCGATCGGGCCTCAGATATCCATGTCGAGCCGATCAACGGTGCGATTCGCATTCGCTTTCGTATTGACGGTGTGCTCCATGAGGTCGGGCGACTGAACGTGAATGTGCACGCCAAGTTGATGACGCGCATCAAGATTCTCGCAGGACTCGATATCTCCGAGCGCCGTCGCCCGCAAGACGGTCGCTTTAGTGTGGGCATTGAGGGCCAAAAGGTGGATCTACGGGTGGCGACGCTGCCGACCTATCTCGGTGAGAAGGTGGTCATCCGGGTGCTCGATACCGGAACGGCGCGCCTAGACCTTGGCGAACTCGGCTTCTTGCCTGATGTTCGACGGCACTATGATCGGCTCACCGATAAGCCTTGGGGTACCATTCTCATCACTGGCCCGACGGGATCGGGCAAGTCGACAACCCTCTATGCCACGCTCAACCGTCTCAACCGGGTAGAGACGAACGTCATCACCGTGGAGGATCCCGTGGAGTATCAGCTCAGCGGGATTGCACAAATTCAGGTGAACCCAGCTGCTGGTGTCACGTTCTCTTCGGCCTTACGTTCGATTCTACGAGCTGATCCTGACATCATTCTCGTCGGGGAGATTCGCGACCGTGAGACGGCCGAAATTGCGATCGAGTCAGCCTTGACCGGGCACTTGGTGCTGACATCCCTGCATACCAACGACGCCCTCTCGACGCCGACACGACTTTTCGAGATGGGTGTCGAACCCTACCTGGTCGCTAGTGCGTTGACTGCTGTGGTCGGCCAACGTTTGGCGCGCCGTCTCTGTCTGAACTGTCGAATTCCATCGACCATCACGACCACCGAACTCGGCGAACTCGGCTTCGTGGTGGGACTCCAAGAGGAGCCGCTCACGCTCTTTCACGCGGCACCGAATGGATGCGAGCGCTGTTCTCGTACCGGTTACTACGGCAGGGTTGCGCTACATGAGCTCCTCGAGATCACCGAACCCATGGGGCGCGCAATCGCCGCCAGAGCGCCAAGTGATGAGCTTGCGCGTATTGCACAGGCCCAGGGCTTCGTCAGTCTGCGTCAAGCGGGTCTCACTCAAGTATTGCATGGGATTACATCGATAGAAGAGATACTGCGGGTTTTGATTTGAGTAGGAATTTATGACGCCGTCGCACAAGGAAGGGTAGGGCAGGTGCTGGAGACCTCTCATCGGATATCCATCGACACACTGTTAGGTGAGCTGATCGCCGCTCGTGGCAGTGATCTCCATCTGTCGGTTGGTGCGCGGCCACTGATTCGCGTGTATGGAACGCTGCGCGAGCTTGAAGGGTTGCCCGAACTCGATCCCGAGAGCATCCGAGACGGCGTCTATGCGATCCTGACCCAAGCGCAACGCGAACGCTTTGAGGAGTCCTGGGAGCTGGACTTGGCATACTCGTTGCGTGGCTTGGGACGTTTTCGTCTGAACCTCTTTCGGCAACGCTCGAGTATCGGAGCGGTCTTTCGCGTTATTCCCCACGAGATCCCACCGTTAGATACGCTCGAACTGCCCCCGGTGGTCAAGACGTTCGCGGAGATTCCCAAGGGGCTGGTGCTTGTCACCGGCCCGACGGGATCGGGCAAGTCAACCACCCTCGCTGCCATCATCGATCTGATCAACCGGACCCAGCGGCGCCACATCGTGACCATCGAGGATCCGATCGAATTCCTTCATTCGCATCGCAGCTCGATCGTCAACCAACGTGAGGTTGGGACCGACACCAAAGCGTTTGCCACCGCCCTGCGTCAAGTGCTGCGCCAGGACCCTGATGTCATCATGGTGGGGGAGATGCGCGACTTCGAGACCATCGCTGCGGCGATTACGGCTGCCGAGACCGGGCACTTGGTCTTTGCTACCTTGCATACCCAAGATGCCCCACAGGCCATCGATCGCATGATCGATGTCTTCCCGTCCTTTCAACAGGCGCAGATCCGGGTGCAACTGGCGAGCTCGCTTCAAGCGATCCTCACCCAGCAGTTGATTCCTCGGTGTGATCGGCCCGGGAGAGCCGTCGCCGTGGAGGTGCTCGTGGCCACCTCAGCGGTACGCAATGTGGTGCGTGAGGCCAAGAGTCACCAGCTCTATTCGATCATGCAGTCCAGCGCTCAGATGGGTATGCAGACGATGGACTCAGCGTTGCTCCGACTCGTCAAGTTAGGGCATATCTCCAGAGAGGCTGCTCTGCTGGCGACCACCAATCAACGTGAACTCTACGACGCGATGGGGGGACTCGGTGCTCGAAACCTTTGAATATCGCGCTCGCGATAGCCAAGGCAATGTAAAACAAGGTGCGATCGACGCTGAGAGTCGTGAGGCTGTCCTTCGTCATCTCCACGACCTGGGCCTTCTGCCGGTGTCGGTGAACGCGAAACGCGTTCCGGTCCTCAAGCGCGATGTCAACCTCGGGCTCTCCAGGAGGGTAAAGCTCGCCGAGGTCGCCGTCTTCGCTCGCCAGTTTGCCACCATGATCGAATCAGGTATCACGATCGTGCGTGCGCTTTCGATTTTGCAGGCTCAAACCGACAACCCGACGTTGCGTGAGGCTGTGACCTCGATACGTCAAGAGATCACCTCCGGGAAGTCATTCTCAGAGGCGGTGGCTGGCTTCCCCAAGGTCTTCGACACCCTCTTTGTGGCTATGGTTAAAGCCGGAGAAGTATCGGGAACCCTAGACCAGGTGCTCTCACGAGCTGCTGAAACCCTTGAGACGCGGGTAGAGTTGCAACGCAAGATCAAATCGGCGCTCACCTATCCTGGTGCCGTGGTGGTGCTCGTGGTCGTCATTTTGACGGCGATGTTGGTCTACGTGGTTCCGACATTTCAGAGCATCTTTACCTCGCTCGGCAGTCAGTTGCCATTGCCAACACGCATCTTGATGTTCGTTTCCCATCTGGCAGTCACATTCTTCCCGCTGTTGATCATCTTCTATGTGGGGCTCGTTGTCGGGTTCATTCGCCTGCGTCGCACCAAGCGCGGTAAGGCAATGCTCGATCGCGCCGTGCTCAAGCTTCCGGTTTTTGGTGTCCTCATACAAAAGTATGCGGTAGCCAGATTTGCCTCGACGCTTTCGACGCTGATACGCAGTGGCGTTACCCTGGTTCCTTCGCTTGAGATCGCGAGCGGCGTCGCTAATAATTCGCTGGTTTCAGCGGCAGCGCTCGACACGAAGCGTGGCGTCTCCCAGGGAGAGGGAATCGCAGAACGTCTCGGTACTCACCCGATCTTTCCGCCGATGGTCGCGCAGATGATCGCCGTTGGCGAGGAGGCTGGCTCCCTCGATACCATGCTCGAAAAGATTGCCCGTTTCTATTCTCAAGAGGTCTCAGCTATGACCGAGTCACTTTCGTCGCTGCTTGAGCCACTCCTGATCGTCGTGCTCGGTGCCGTGGTCGGAGGTATGGTCATTGCCCTCTATCTCCCGATGCTCGACATCATCAAACTGCTTAAGTGATGATGTATCCGTTCGAAATGACGGATGGTGCTCGACCATGACACTCCATCAGACAGCAAAATAACACGGGCTGAACTGCGCTCACCCGAGCTTAGGTCCATCATCCGCTGATTCCAGCTTTGCGGGTCAGCTTTGGTGCACCTCTTGGTGGTCCATGGGCAGATCGAGTGCGCTTAGCTCTTTGTCGGTGGCGTGCGCCCTAGGTTGCGAACCGAAGGCACGAGGAGGGCGGCGAATGCCGACAGCACCAGATAACCAGCACCAACGAGGAACACGCCTTCGTCGGTGATGAGGTGGGCCAGTGGCACCGCGATGACCAGACCGATGGGCAGGAAGGCCACCGAGGCAAGAAAGTCGAAGCTCGCGACTTTTGATACCACCTCTGGCGGCACGTGGGTCTGGAAGCTATACGACCAAAGGGCACCAAAGAGCTCGAGGCCAACTCCACCGAGTAAGGCCGCTCCCGCAGTAAGCCAGACGTTGGCGTGCAGGGCTAGCAAGATCATTGCGGGTGTGAGGAGCGTCATCGCGATGGTGCCGGTGCGTACGGGAAACTTGGGATGATATCGGAATGCGATGAGCCCGCCAATCACCCCGCCGATGCCAGCCCCACCCCAAATCAGCGCCCAACTGCTGGCGCCATGATAGTACTGTTCAGCCAACACAGGTCCAAGCACCATGAGCGGCGCCCAGATGACAATGTGCCAGAATGCGAACTGGAGATCGATGACCCAAATCCAGGTACGCGATCGAAAGGCCCCCCAGCCGCCACGCAGCTCAGCGACAAAGGAAGTGACGTCGTTGCCTCGAGTTGAGGATCCGGCGGGGAGCTGGGTGAAGATGAGTCCACCGATGACCGGCAAAATTCCGGCTATCACCAGTGACAACGGCGCCGAGACGAGGACCACGAGGAAGGCTGCAAGGAATGGCCCGGCAATCGAGCCGATGTTTCGATAGATGCTTCGGACGGCACTCGCCTGCTGTCGTTGGTGTATCGGGATGACTTCCTGGGCCCAACCCTCAAAGGCCGGGACAAAGAGGGCGTCAGCCAGCCCAATGAGTGCTGCCGCTGCCAGGTAGTAGCCCAGAATCCGGACACCGCCGAAGGCAAGCAGGCCGGTGGCCAGCATGCTGGCACCAAAGAAGACGTCAGAGACGACCAGAAGGTGCTTACGCGGGAGGCGGTCGGCAAGGACTCCTGCAACGATGATCGTCGCTACCATCGTCACCGACTCAGCTCCTAAAATAAGGCCAAGATCGGTCGCCGAGTGCAGCAGCTTGAGGATGGTGAAACTCAAAGCGACCGGCAACATCCCATTAGCCAGCGACACGAAGCTGCGCGCAATTGTCAAGCGTTGAATCACCGGGTCCCGGAGGATGTCGACGGTGCGTGATCGACTTGGCGTATTCTCTTCGTGCATAACCATTTCAGTCTAGGTGTCGGGCCGAGGACGCAATGATATCGTGATGGTAATAAACCTATGATGGTTGCGATCAGCGATTGAATTTGGCCTTGGTTCCCCCGTATATGATCCGTGCTTACCATATCATGACGTGGTTCTGTGCTAGAATAGGTATACCTTGTGGGGTATCCACGGGTGTGTGCCGAGAGGGGAGTTAATCGATGGACATCCTAGTGGTAGCGACGCCGGAACTTGGAGACCGATCGTACGTGATTTACGAGGGGACGACAGTCTTTGTGGTCGATCCCCAACGTGATATTGATCGCGTCATTGGAGCCTGCGCTGACCGGGGGTTGGTCATTGCTGGTGTCGGGGACACCCACATGCACAACGACTACGTCAGCGGAGGATTTGCGCTCGCAAGTGAGTTGGGGGTGCCTTACCTCGTGCACGCTGACGATCCGGTGTTCTTTGAACGAGTTGGCGTGCGTGATGGCGACGTTTTTGAGTTTGGAGAGCTGCGTGTCACGGTACTGCACACACCTGGTCATACCCCGACGCACATCTCATTTTGGGTTACGACCAGTGCGGACCCCGTCGGTGCGATCATGAGTGGAGGGTCGGTGCTCTATGGCAGCGTTGGTCGCACGGACCTGATCTCCGAAGAGTTGACTGAGCCATTGACCCGTGCGCAGTATCAGAGCGCACATCGACTCATCGAACAGCTTCCGGGTGAGACACAGTTGATGCCAACCCATGGTTTTGGCTCGTTCTGCTCGGCCGTGTCCGTCCAAGAGGAGTCAGACGGCAGCTTGTCAGGGGAGCGACGGGTCAATATCGTGTTCAAGTATCCGCGCGAGGATGAGTTCGTAGCGATGTTGATGGCGAGTTACGATCCTTACCCGGCGTACTATCGACATATGGGTCCAGCGAACCTTGCCGGCGCAACCGCGCTTCGACCGAAGGAGCCAGTCCTGCTGTCGGGAACTGAGGCGGCAAATGCAATGGGCGACGGAGCGATCGCTATCGATATTCGCCAGCGCAAAGAACACTTCAACGGTCATCCTCGTGGATCGTATCTGATGGAGTACGGCAGTCTGTTCTCGACCTACCTCGGCTGGACGATTCCGAGTGACTCAAAGATCCTCCTGGTTACTGATGCCTCCTCAGACGCGCTTGCAGCGGTTCGTTCACTTGGATTTATCGGGATTGAGCATATCATCGGTCAGGTATCGGCCGGAGAGCTTGCCGCGGCGCTTGGCGAGGGCACGATCCGGGCCGTGAATTTCGATGAATACTTCGACAGCGTTCGCGAAACCCCCCATCAGTTGCTCGATGTGCGCAACCCGTCTGAACATCGGCAGAGCAAGATTCCAGGTGCCAAACAGATTCCGATCTATGAGGTGGCGAATCGGTTGGATGAGCTTGACATCGATACTACGGTGGTGGTTCACTGTGCGGCCGGTTATCGCGCCTCGGCTGCGGGATCGATGCTCAAACAGCGTGGGTATGAGGTGATTGTGATTGACGACGATCTGGCCAATGGCCTCGCTCACCTCTAGCGATTGACAAGGGCATTCAGGTCGTTTGGTGTGTTGGCAAGCGATTGAGCGTAACAGTTGCAGCGCTTTGAACGGTGCCAATGGGCTGTCCCTCAAGTGAGTGTGTCATAACCACCAGACGGACAGGGTTACGCAGTTTGAGGATCTGTACTCTGGAGGATCAGCAACTGGTTAAATAGTGCGCTGTGGGCGCGGTGAGTAACTTCATGTCCATGATACTGATGGCGGGCGTGGTTGCTGAGACCATCTCGCGCCCAACTCTTGGCCAGCAATTCGTGACAGGTGCATGACGAGGCTTTGCTCGCTTGCTGGTCTATGCACGTATCCGTCGGTCACGTTCGCCTGTTGCTCTAGATTCGTAGGGATGGCCATGGTTTTAGGCGAGATCGGCAGGTGTGATGGGGTGGCGCTGGTAGATCAACGCGCGGTCTATCGGCTCAACGCCAAGCGAGTCACTCGCATACAAGCAAGCCCCACCAACGATCAAGAGATGCGCCAACTGATGGCTGACTGCGCCAACGAACGCCTGGTGCCCGTCATGGTTGACCCCGGTGATCTTGGTGCGCGTCGTGGCCAAGGCAGCCAGGCGGGCCATGGTCGAGATACGGCGCCGGTGGCTCCGCGCCTGCTGGCAAACTTGGCGCCCGGCCTCGCACGGGTCAGATGGCATGGTTGCGAATTAGATCGGGTCGATTTTGGTTCGTTGGTTGCCGAACAAAGAAGTCAGCAGATGATCGTTGCGATCAGTGACGATGTCATGCGACTCTTTCACCCATCGATTTCGACGACGTCACCAACCTTTGCGCGGCCGTGGCCTAGTGTCCCTGCCCTTGGACGAGATCTGGCGTCAATCGAGGATGACAATGCCTCCCTTCAAGGCGCAGCAGAGGTACAACTGGATGGCTGTTTGAGTGTCGTAGGGGAATGGTCCAGGGTGGTTGTTGGCATCTCAGCGACGACGACGCCTCAGATGATACGCGCGGGTATGGTGTTCGATTGTGCCGCCACGATCTACGCCGCAGGCGGCGATGGCGATTATTGCGTCATCGGTTGGAGTCCCTATCTCAGGGCGGTGGCACTCGATCTCGCTACGCTCGGGCAAGAGCCGGTGACCCTGCTCAGCCCCATCGCTGCTCTGGTGCAAACCGGTTTGCTTGATGTGCCAGGATGGCAGGAGAGCCCGCTTCGATTAGAGCCCAAAGGCTCAGCACGCCTCGTCAAACGACTCTACCGTGACTGGCAGGCCCTACGGAATCGCGTTGGTGACCAGGAAGCCCAGGCTGATATTGCGTGCGAGGAGTAGCTGTGCGGGTGCTGTGCGCGCACCCTAGGGTGCCCGTGGACAATGCCGTGGTCTACGCAGGCCGTCGCTTGGATGCAGCGCGCCCCAAGGCTCCCATGCGCGATGTGGTTGTGAGGCGATCCGCTTCACTGGGATGTGGTGTTAGCGACTGGTACCGTGCCCACTGATTCGCAGTAGATGGTTGTTGCACATGCCATTACGCCGTATGCGCCTGCCGTATCGACCCTTTGCGGACCCAGGGCTGGTTCGAGCTTGGGTCGGGTGGTGATCACCAGGACGAGCCCGGCCTCGGAGCTAGTGTCCCTAGTCTGAAGTTTGCTCAGAAACACTAGGGCCCAGATATTTCCGCATAGAAGCGAAGATTTGGTCGGCACTCTTGGTCCAGATGAAAGGCTTGGGGTTCTTGTTCCAGGCCTCGGCCCACTCAGTAATTCCTTCATTGAGTTCGGTCACACTGTGATGAACGCTTCGCTGGAGGTACTTGGTG